>Ga0224497_10000026_pt1 | contig 134860 bp, 130 predicted proteins | sample SF_Jul11_sed_USG_4_FD_167970 | JGI IMG/M metagenome (GOLD analysis project Ga0224497, IMG submission 167970) | Sediment microbial communities from San Francisco Bay, California, United States - SF_Jul11_sed_USGS_13 | ecosystem: Environmental > Aquatic > Marine > Sediment | place: USA...
TTCGTTGAGATTCAGTCCTACCATTAAAAAATATCGATACTCTAACGCTGTGGCCCGGCTCGACCTCTTCTGCCAGGAGGACGGATTCTGTTCCTCCTTCTGGCCGGGCAATTTCATAACATGTCCCTTTGATAACAGTCGTAAAGTTGGGATAATTGGTACAATCGGTTCCGGTAAATCCTGCTTTGCTGGTCCAATGATCAAGAACACTAAAAATTCTGCTCGATTCAGTCGTATCGACGAGGTAGGATCCCGATTCAATACAGCTGAAAGCGAGAGAAAGAAACGCCAGGGAAACCACAACTATCCGAACTCTTGCGTACATAGACTAATAACTCCCGCTCTAAATAGAGAAGTACGCGACCGTCCGCTGTGGGTCGCCAGCCGTCGTTTTATGAATCACGTATTCTCTTTCAAAGGTTAAGTTGAACAGAAAATGTAACTAATTGCCTTGTTTGCGGAGAACTCAAATTGAAAGAAAGGGTTCCTACCACTTCTTTCTTGGCTGTGCTTTCTCAGAGAAGGTGAGATCCAAAGTTTAGTTAACAACAGATTTGACCCATATTTATCACATCAAAAACCGCCTCCGATATCAGTGGCATCAAAATTATCATGAAGGTTTCATACGGGAAGCATGACTGGCTTTCTCGATGTGCCCGTGTTCGCCTCATTCAACATCTCCTTTCAAATTATTATATAATTCGTAACTCGGTGTCCGATATCCAGGGGAAGATCTAGCATTACCTGTACGGAATAGTTTTAAAGCCTACGATAGGGGAAACTCATATCCATGAGTATGTCATCCGATTCTACTGAAAGTCCCAAGGGGAATCTTGACGGGTTTAAAGCCCATGCCAAAAACGATATTCTCTCTGGATTTTTAGTTTTCCTTATTGCCTTGCCGCTGTGTTTGGGAATTTCTTTGGCTTCAGGATATCCCGCGGTGGCGGGAATCTTTACTGCAATTATTGGCGGCCTCGTTGCCACCTTCCTTAGCAATTCAGAACTTACGATTAAGGGACCTGCTGCTGGTTTGATTGTTATCGCATTAGGTTGCGTTCAGGATTTTGGTTTTACGGGCGGGGAGGACCCTGCGAAGGATTTTCAGGCCTATCGTTTGGCGCTGGGTGTTGGGGTCGTGGCAGGCGTCTACCAAATGATACTCGGACTTTTTCGCGTAGGAATTCTTGTCAAGCTTTTTCCGAAAGCGGCGATTCACGGTTTGCTGGCTTCCATTGGAGTCATTATCATCGCAAAACAATTTCCTGTATTGATGGGATTAAATCCACAGGGGGCTCCGCTAGAGTTACTCGCTGGCATCCCTTCCTTTGTCATGAACATGAACCCGAAAGTGGCGTTCATTGGAATGATGGGTCTTACTATTGTGGTGGTGTATAACTATATAAGAAATCCTGAATTGAAGGTCATTCCCGCACCCATGTTGATGTTAATGATCACGGTTCCAATAGCGATATTTTTAGGAATTGGGGAGAAGGGGTCTTATACCTTCAATAATCAAATCTACGAACTCGGCGAAAAGTTTTTAGTCAATGTTCCAGAGAATTTGCTCAATGCCATAACCTTTCCGGATTTTTCAGGCATAACCACGGAGACTGGAATTAAATATACGGTTCTTTTTGCGATCATTGGAAGTTTGGAGGGGATTCTCAGTGCAAAGGCGATTGATGGGATCGATCCCTGGGGGCGAAAAACAAATCTGGATCGAGATTTGTTGGCCACCGGTATCGCTAACACCCTGTCGTCTTTCATTGGTGGGTTGCCCATGATTTCTGAAATTGTTCGAAGTAAAGCCAACATTGATAATGGGGCAAGAACCCGATTTGCTAATTTTTACCACGGGATGTTTTTACTTTTATGTGTTGCATTGATTCCAGGAATCATTAATCAAATTCCTCTCGCTGCCTTGGCAGCATTATTGGTCATCACAGGATTTCGCCTAGCTTCTCCCAACGAGTTTGTGTCGGTGTATCGTGAAGGAACAGACCAGTTCATTATTTTTGTCTCTACCATATTAGGTGTACTTGCGACTGATCTCTTAAAAGGATTAGCCATTGGAATTGGAGTCATGTTGGTCATCCGTTTTATTCGCGGGGGGTCCATGCTCAGATTGAATGCCAAGATCATTCATGAACGGGATCAGTCTGTCACGATTCTTTTACGAGGTTCCATCATTTTCAGTTCATGGATTCCTCTAAGAAAACAACTTGATCGTTTCTTTCTGGAAGGGAAGCGAGTTACCTTGGATATTACAGAAACGAAACTTGTGGACCGTAGGGTCAGGTCTAAGATTGACGAGTGGAAAAGGAAATTCAGAGAAAACGGTCTTGAGTTATCAGTGCGAGGTAAAATGACATCAATTGATGAGTGATTCTACTATCGTAGCCTGTAGGTGTTGTAAAGCCATCCTGATGGGAGGGGAGTTATTTTGGAATTCCAACTGCAAAAGACATGATACCTTGTGCGCATGTGGCCATTTAATGGTTTGCAAGAAGTTAGTCTTTATCTTGTGACTTCTCTTTCTGCAATCGATCCAACAGTTGGTTGAAACTTTGGCTCAGGGTGCCCAATTCATTTCGGGAATGCACGGGGAGGCGCTTTTTTGTGTCATTTCCATGCGCCAGCTCATCTGCCAGTTGGCAAACATCCAGGATGGGTTCGCTGATTGAGCGAGTGAGGTTTGCCCCCAACAGGCCGCTGATCAGTGCTGCCGTCACAAACAATGCCACTAAAAGAACAATTAAAAAATGAGTTTTGCTGGAAATCGTCTCAACATCATTTTCCAGCAATTGCTCCTGAACCGCAGCCATTTCATTCAAGAGTTCCTTGATTCGAAACGCTAAAGGGGCAGCCTCAGTTTTCACCCAATAATTAGCCCGGTTCCAATCTTCTCCGGACCGAATGCGGATAATTTCTTTCAGCAACGGATCGAACTGGTTGAGTGCATCTTGCAGGGATTCAAAATTCTTCAACTGCTCTTTACGGAAGGTACTTTCATTTTCCTTTAATGCTTCCATAGACGCAGCACTTTTTCCCCAGTTTTCGAGAGACTCCGCTTTAAATTCTTGTTTGCCTGATAACAAAAACTCGTCAGCTCTTTCCAAGGCCAGACTGGTTGTCGTCTCTATAGTAGCGAGAATTTCTACCAGTCGCTTATTTTGGGGAGTAATTTTGCCTTTCATATTCTGTTTGATCATTTTAGAAACGGTTGCCACGATGGTTTTTTCTAACGGTTCCGCTTGATCGAATAGAATTTTTTGCGCAGGAGAATTTTCCGGAGTTCGTGCTATATCTTCGATCTTCTGTTGGGTCTTGTTAAAATTATTGATTTCTTTTTCAATGGTTTTTAACCGGACCTTATTTTCTGGATCTGTCCAGTCGGGAGCAAGCTGATGCATCTGCTTTAGGGATGGGTTGATTTGTTCTGCCCAGGCAAGAGCTCGTTCTGTCTGGAATTTGGGATCTCCTAGGAGAATCCACCCACGCAGCGAAGCCAGGGAATGGTTGATACCATTTAACATCATAAGGCTGGCATGAGCCGTGGGAGTTCGAAGATCGACAACCCTCTTCGTGATTGCCTCCATAGTTTTTACTTGCTGAATGGTGAGCAACACCACTCCCATTAAAATAAGTGTGATGGCCCCAAAACCCATGCCCACCTTCTTTCCTATCGACAAATCCCTAAAATTAAACATCTCAACCCCCGAAAAATACCCCACCCTGAAAACCCGCGAATCTAACTTTTCATTAACTCCTACGCTGTAGCGAGGAGGAGGAATTTATCAAATTGTTTGATTTTATCATAGCAATACTTAAAGTCTGTACTAAAGTAATAGATTTAGTTTTGTATAGTGGACCCCAAAATTTAGACCACGCTATAAGTAAGATTTTGACATGAGCTACATTGGAGCGGGCAGCATGGGGCAGAAACGGATTCGGCATAGTGCCGACTTTACGACCAAGGTCGCGTTGGAAGCTGTGAAAGGCTTGAAAACGGTCAATGAATTAGCCCCGCAGTATCAGTTGTCTCCGATGAAAATTAGCCAGTGGAAGCGGCAGGTCATGGCAAAAGCCAAAGAACTTTTTGGCTCCGCCCATCGGGCCGGGTCTTCGATAATATTTTTATGGTGCGTTTATGGCGGACGGTCAAATATGAATATCTGTATCTGACCGATTACAGCAATGGAACAGAGTTGGTGCGGGGACTCACCACGTAATTCAACTTTCATAATACGGAGCGGCCTCACCAAGCAAGGAGGTATCGGACACCCGAAGACGTTTGTTTTGCAAAAACAGCAACGCCTTTAGTAATACGTATGAACAATGACTAGAAAGCTTACTTATTTTTCGGCATTCGTGGTCTTAACAATGGGCACCACTTTAGAGGCCACCCAACACATCCCCTCTGACTGATTGAAGATTGAAGGCTGTTTCGAGCGTTGTCAATGTCATGTTAATAAGTGAGTTCTTGGTGGAAATGCTTGAGGAACAGGCCAGTTTGAGCAATGAGGGTATTGGAGAGTGAACAGTTCATACCGTAGCTAATTATTCTGTAGGAAAATACATGGAGGTGAACCTACGACTAATCAGGTAATAAAAACCACAAGCAGGATGAGGGGAACTCTCTCGATACGGGGAGTGTGGTGAAGAATATGGTGAATTAGAATAGAAGGTAGGAGGCCATTTTACTCGAGGGGAATGATTGAAGAATTGAGAGCCCCGCTGACCACATGACATCCTGTTAGACGGACGAAGATTATTCTTGAGTGAGTCGTACTTGTCCGTGGGGCGAAGAAAGCGCTGGGCTAGGTCCCCATGGACTTATGTCATGAATTTTCTCTTTCAGCTTAGTCCAAGGTGAAACAGCATTTTGTGACTCTCTTACGGACCACAAATTTACCAGGACCATACTAATGATAATTCCGATGACAATGAGATCAAATATTGGATTCATGCTTCACCTCGCTTGTTAACTTGTTCTGCTGCAAGGTGTGTTCCTGGTTGATCTTGTTGGTTAATTATTGGTGAATTCTCCCTAACACATTGAAAGTTTGTACTATTTTCTTTTTCCATAAGTGTCATCAGGTCCGCGATCTCGACTGAGCAACGTGCAGTGTGCGAGTTCGCTCTGTGGCTGAGGTGTGGAATTGCACAGATTCTATGGGTATGAAACGCTGTGGACGAAGTTTATTAAAGTAGTTATGGGAATTGACGTGAACGTGAGTCGAGGACTTTTGGGAATTTTCTCGGTGGCCACAATTGTGGAAAATCTAATGAGAAAGTTTTGGTATCAATCTTCGCCCACAAGACACCCTTACTCGAATTTTCTTAAAAGGTAGAGCTTCCATCTTTGAGGGCCGTGTTGGAAATGAAAAGAAGGTCTAATGAGTTTGACCGTTTTCTTCTGGTAATTCGCCGAACTGTTAATGGTTATAAAATGAAGGTCCGCTTTGGGTCCAGGCTGTGTAAAAACTCCGTATAAAATTTGGATCTAAAAATTTTTCCTCCGAGGATCGCCTGTATGCCACGATCTCTGTATAAGCAAGGGGTCAGGCACCCCCCGAATCTAGAAAATTCCGAGTTTTCACACAGCCTGGGTCGAGAAGGGTCATTGATCCCCAAAGCTCGTGAGCGTCCGCTTTGAGTCAATCTGAGACTGTCAGCCAGATCAAAACCTGACTATTACACCTAAGCAACTCAAAAATGATCTTCCAGATTTCACACTTGTCTTAGCTATTCGGTGTTAGCGTTTGACTTGGTGTTCGAGGGCTTGGAATTGGGCGGGGAAGATGCCGAGCCAGAATCCAATTTGTTGGATTTCTTCTCGCCAATACTTTTCGTAGCTTCCTTGCTTGATTCCAAATTTCACTAAGTCCGCGAGCAAGAGGTTCACTTTCGGCTCGGGCAGATTGTCCGCAAACAATTTAGGGATCATGAATCCCTCGGATAAGCGGATAAGATTGTCTTTTTCATGAGAAGCCAGATCTAAATGACGAAGAGCGGCTCGAAGTCTGGAAAAATCAGGATCATGCCGACGTTCCATCGCACAGGCAAAGAGCCCTCCAATGTTGTAACGCTCGGTTGAGGAAAGCAGTGGCTCTTTGGCTTTTGGGCCACCTTGACCAACAGGAGCTAATGCTTTCACGATCTTGTGTATGGCCTTCTTCGCTGGGCTAGCCTGTACTTTTTTCTTCGCGACTGGCGTTTTCTTTTTTTGAACCACGGGGGATTTCTTAACCGTTTTTCTTACTTTGGGCTTAGAAACAGCTTTGACTCCTATCTTTTTCGGAGTGGCCTTTTTCTTCAACTCCACCTTTTTAGCGGCAACTTTCTTTTTCAATGAAGAAGCCTTAGATGAAGTTTTTTTCTTGCCAGATGTTTTGGCCACTTTGACTTTCTTCTTGGTTCCCATGGATTTGGAGGCAGAGGTTTTCTTACTTGGTTTTGCGATAGTTTTTTTCTTTGAAGCAGTTTTTGTTTTTAGCGGTTTTTTCGTCGACGCCTTACGAACAGATTTCTTTGAAGCCATCAATAATCCTTTCTATTGGAATAAACCAGTGATTGTTCTAAGCTACAGTGAACGGAGAAAAAATGATAACTGGTCTCAAGTTTCTCGGCAAGAGAGTATTGATTTGGAAGATCTAAAAGTAGTTGGCAGTATGGTCAAAATTGGCGTTCAACGCGGCCGCAGCAAGCGAAGGGACGAAACGTACTTTTGTACGTTGAGTTCCTAAGCGAAGCGAGAACAATGCTGACGGCCACTTTCACCATCCAGGGAATGTTGAAAACAAATGGTCCACCTTTCAGGATGGGACAGACAAGGCGGCGTTCTCGTCCTTGTGCCGTGCTCACGTACTAAGGGTACGCTCCGCGCATCACAAGAACTGCGGCCTGGCTGGGCAGACTTTTTTGAACATTCCCTAACTTCTAGGGGGAGACGCCGCTGGTGAGGACAATTTCGCAAATATGATTCAGCCGTTCAATGTGTTCATACGCTGACCAGGGGTCCGGGGCCATTGAACAGACCCCATGATTAGCCTGCCCAACGATATCAAAATCACCAGCAGGATTTTCTTCCGTCACCCCTAAGGCTTGGGCCGTCGCTTCGCCGAGTTCGGAACTGATCGCGGGAAGAGCCGGAACGGTGGGGCCGATTCTGGTGTAGCGATAGATTTCTGGAAAATCTCGACAGATTTTTTGAAGATCAAATCCTCGATGTATGGCAGCGACGACATGCGTCGGATGCACATGGACGACAGCTCGCGTACGGTTCATGCCTCGTGTTAATAAATAGTGCATATGCAACTCCCCCGATGGATTAGATCCAGGAGGAATTTGCAATTTTCCATCGACAAATTTAATTTTAATCATGTGTTCCGGATGGACGATGGTTTTTCGCCACCCGGAAGGGGTGACATAGAGGTACACACTTCTGGCCCGCCGCAGACTACAATTTCCATCCCGACTCGTAATCCATCCACGGTCATAACATCGTCGTAACACATCGCCAATTGCGGTAATCATGTATGAGTATCTCCTGAGTTTTAGTGTGTTCAGACCCCAAACGTCTTAATTTTTAGCCAACCCGCCCTTCAAGGGCGAGAGACATTGTAAAACGTTTATTTTGACTTAAGTGTATCACTCCCTATTCCTTCCGTCTCATTTCCATCGACGAACGTATTTCTGGAATTCTGAGTAACGTGCATATTCTGACCACCTATAACCGTTCCACCACATAACCCTTTTCTTTTAAAGCCGCGATTAGACCATCCTTCCCTAGAAGATGTAAGGCCCCGACCACAATAAATACCGGCTCCTTCTCCTGAAGCGCTTGTTCGAGGTGAGGTAGCCACGCATTGTTTCGATCGATGACCAGAACGTTATTCAGCTCAGGGTAGTCACCCATGCCCACCAGTAATGTTTCCAATTCCTGAACATTTCCCTGTTTCCATGCATGCACCATATCGCGGACTTGTGTGCCCAAGTTGTTCAGATCCTCTAGCGTTTGCAGAAGAAATTGCTCTTGAATTGATAGAGGTAATTGGTCAAAGAGATTAAGTTGAAACTCCACGGTCTCTAATCCTTGAATGGCTTTTCCAGTCGCTTGCGCTTTCTCAAAGAAGTGACGATCCACACCATAAGCACTTTCAAATCCCAGTTTTTGCAGTTCCAACGCCATGACAGCCGTCGCAGCCATCCATGGCTTCATACGATGGAAATCTTCGATATGTTGCCCTAGGCTGGCCAAGTTGGCTTTGGCTATGGAGTAACTTTTTGCCGACAATATATTCGGCAAGGTTTGTCCATTGAGATACAGACCTTTTCTCAGCATATTCATTTGGGTCATTGGAGACGAGAGGGCATCCAGATCTACTTCAAACATGGCTCTGGAAGACGCATTGAAAGCCTCATCAAACACGGGATGTAGAGGGTAATCCTCTTTTTGCAACACATGAATTGAACCTGCCAGGAAAATAGTATTCTGGGAAGATTGCACCTTCCATAAGATTTGTTGGTTCTCGACAAGGGTCCCCTCTTTCGGGCTATCAGCTGCCAGAGCGGGATATCCGCAGAGGAGCATCGCCATGACAAAAAGACTAATTGTTTGAACACCAGTCGAGATCCGTTTCACCATTTTTTTGCTCCTCTGTCATGATGAATCCTCAGACGTAACGCAATGAAGTATTCAGGAGGTGTATCGACTTCTGTTACCTTTCGGGTAAAAACGAAAGCCGCTTGACCAATATCTGATGTTTGTGAAGGAAAGGTTAAATGGAGGAATGGGCGTATTGTGATTCAAAACCTTCATCGTCCTCCCAGGATGAGCCCTATTAAATCAAAGAAGAGATGAGATTCAGTTTAAAGAATTTTTGGGGCTTCTCCCCAGGTCTGGGAAAAAACAAACTCTCGAGACGTCTTTCGTGATCGGGGAGCCATTTCTCGCTCACGAATTTCAACGGGGAGGGAAGAAGGGTCTCCTGGGTATCCAATAGCCAGTCCAGTGACGGGTTCATACTCGGATGGGACCGAATAACACCTTCGAATGGCATCTGGAAGAATCCCTGCCATTTGATGGACAACCAGATCCATCGCTGTCGCTTGAACAACTAAATTTCCCACAGCCAATCCAACATCATGAAAGGCATGCCGGTTAGATTGGCGATTGTGATCAAATTGCAATTTGGCGAGGGAAATCATTAAAAGAGGGGCCCGCTTGGCCCAAACTTGATTCCCCTCCACTAAGCAGCCGAGCATGTTGCCATAGTCAGCCGGCTGATCATGCGTGGCCATAATGAAGACCCAAGGCTGCTCATTGAAACAGGAAGACGCCCACCTCGCTGCCTCAAACAAGCGTTGAATTTTTTTCATCTCAACAGGCCGGTCTGCAAAGGCCCTCGGACTCCATCTCCGACTTAAGAGCTCATGAATAGGGAATCGGGTGTCCGCAGGCTTTTCCATTGAGACCTTCTGGAACCTTCTAAACCAACAGGAAACGAAAAGAGGAAAAATCCCGCCACGTAAGTATTGACGGATTAGCCCTCTGTGTCATCCTGCCCAATCGGATCATTCGAATCTTCAGGCAATGACCGATTGTTAAGAGCTGTATTGACCAACTCAATGACGGTCTGTAATTGAAAAGGTTTACTCATCCGGTATTGGGCCCCCAAGCGTTGCGCCAGCTCTAACAGGTCAATTTTCGCGCCTTCACTCGCCGCAGACATCGCAATAACCATCACATTGGGAAATTCCCTACGAAGGTCCAGAATCGTTTCCAGGCCTTCTTTTTCAGGCATCAGAATATCCAAAATAATCAGCTCGGGCAGATGCTGACGATACAGGCAAATGCCTTCTTCACCGTTTAATGCACTGTGGACCTGGTGTCCTTCTTTTCGTAATACCTGTTCTAGCAAATCACAGACTTGTGGATCGTCATCAATAATAAGAATGGTCGCCATCGTATAAACTCCTCCTTTGCCCCAAATTGTCGTGCCTCTGACCTCCGGATTGGCTGGCCGGGAGGACGAAATGGGCAATCAACTCTGGCATCCCCATTGTCGTGGGTGGAACCTATCATGTTGAAATGAATAAAAATTTTCGGCTCAGGTCATGGACTGTTCCTTTTATTATACATTTTTATAATCTTCTGACATAGATACTTTTCCCAACAACTCTTGCCGTTCAACAACATTTAGGTCAAGGGAGAAAGGGTTTTATCCAGAACATGCCGGACAATAGGAGCTAAATCCCTAATGGCCAATGGTTTCATGAGATAGGCTTGGATGCCCAAGGCTTTGGCTTTTTCGGCAGTCATGATGTGACTGAAGCCCGTACAAAGAATGATGGGAAGCTCGGGACGAATGCGCAAGAGTTCTCGCGCTAGGGCTTCCCCCGTCAGCCCCGGCATTGTTTGATCAGTGATCACAAGATCAAAACGTTGCGGACTTCGGCGAAAGGCATTTAAGGCTTCCTGGGAACTCGTGTACACTTCGACGGTATACCCCAATTGTGACAACAGCTCTTTCGCCAGGCGAACAATAGTCTCTTCATCATCCACGAATAAAATGGTTTCTTTCCCCAGTGGAATATGCTCTGAATCTCCTGCCCCTTCCCAGATTGGCGTTGGTATCGTTGGGAGATAGACTTCGATTTTAGTCCCTTTCCCTCCTTGGCTATCGACCAGCACCCCCCCGCCATGATTAGCGACAATGCCATGAACCACGGCAAGACCCATCCCCGACCCTTCTCCAATCGGCTTCGTCGTAAAGAAAGGATCGAACATCCGCTCTAAAACATCCGATGACATCCCAGATCCATTATCTTTAACCGTGAGGCGAACATGAGGCCCAATTTTCAATCCGGGCACTAAATGCACATTCTCCTCTGTCACATCCCAATCTTCCAAAATAATATCCAAACGGTTTCCGGTTTCCCGCATGGCATATTCGGCATTGGTACATAAGTTAACCACCACCTGATGAAGTTGCGTTGAATCAGCCAAGACAGAAGCGGTGGACATAAGTGAATGGCGGATTTCAATGGTCGACGGAATAGTGGCCCGCAACAATTCAAGCGCTTCCTCAATAAGGGTATAAAAGGGTATTGGCTTTTTGCCCTGCCCCGACTGCCGACTAAATGCCAAAATTTGCTGGACCAAATGTTTGGCACGATGCCCTGCGGTCATCACTTCCTGGAGATTTCGGTGCGTACGACTGTCTTTCGGAACCGATGCCAATCCCAGTTCGGTATAACCCAGAATGGCCGTTAAAATATTGTTGAAATCGTGGGCAATGCCCCCGGCCAGGGTCCCAATTGCTTCCATCCGGCTGGCTTGACGAAATTGGCGTTCTGTTTGGACCAGGGCTTCTTGAGCCCGTTTTTGTTCGGTCATGTCTTCGGCGAGCCCTGCCACTCGATCCACTTTACCCAATGAATTTCGTAAGGGAAAGGTTTGGACCCGGATGTACCGGATCGCCTGATCTGGCCGAATAATGCGAAATTCTGCTTGGAATCCGGTGGTTGTCCCACCTGCGAGCCGCGTCAACACGTATTCCTGATCCTGAGGATGCACCGCATCCCACAGATCATGCGGTTGGTCCACCAAATTTGCACAATTTCTTCCCCACACACCTTCATAACGGGGACTCATATAGAGAATTTTTGAATGATCCGGTAAAGCGATCCAGAAGACTTCTTGAATATGCTCGACTAAATGTTGAAAACGTGCCTGTTGCTCTTCAAGTGTCGTCGTGCGCGTTTCTAGGCCAGTTTTTAGTTCTTGGAACGAATGCGTGACAGCCGCCAGAAATGCACGATGCACCAGGGGCAAGATATTGGAAGAGGATGCAGCTTCCTCCAAAAAGATAATAGTTTGACTTTGGGTAAGGGATTGTTCTGAAAGTAAGGACTGAAAAGCAGCGCTTAAAACCACATGAATTTGGCGATTCATGCCTCGCAAAAGATGTAGTAATTCAACAGCCGTCTCATTCGGTTTCGATACATCGATCAGAGCCACACCAAAAGGCTCTCGTTGAGCCCACTTCAGCGCGTCTGCCATGGTGGAGCAGTGCACAACATCATGTCCTTCATCATCCAATGCCCCCTTAACCGTGGCAAGAATGTTGGGGGACTCCTCGACTAAAAGAATCCGGGACCACGTTGACTGTGCCATGTTTTGTTCTCCGGAATAAGCCTGATTGCTATTTCTATCTTTTTAAGGACTCCCAGCACCCAGGTTGGAGTCATTTCATCTTAAAATCCATTGGACCACTTCGCTGGGGATATTGGTATCTCCAAACGATTGGCCAAGGGCGAGAAAATCCCTCATAGCTTGAATTTAGCCAGGAAAACGAGACCAGCCTGCCACAAATACCAATTTAACTCAAGAGCCATCTGTAACAGGGGATGCCGGTTGAATAATTCTCGATAATAGACCACATATGCGCTAGAAAAATTCTGGTATCTGTAATTGAAGGGAATGGTCAAAAAAACCAGGCCCTAAGCCTGACGAAGGGTCGCCCAGCAAGGCCACAATATGGCTTGCTGCGTCCCGGAGGGCGCCAATAGCTTAGTTTATCCCGAAGGGGAACACTTTTGTGTTGAGGAAGCGGAGTCCTAGTACGTGTGCACGGCAAAAGGGCGCCCAGCTGCGCGAAGCCGCCCCCGGATTTCGTAGCTCAGGCCACTTCGGCGGAGTAGGCCCGGCGAAGACAGGGAACGTCGTCTGGCTTATTCCATCCTGAAAGGTGCCCCCTTTTTTTTCAACATATACCTGCTATTACCTTGCGAAATACAGGAAGAGTCGGAGGCAAGCCTCGTACCGCTCACACCCAATTTTCAATGGTGGAGTGTTGAATAATAATAATTTTTTATGGGCAAATAAGCCCACAGACATGTGGGGTGTCTGAGGCACCGGGGCTGTTCAAAAAAGTTCGCCCAGCAAGGCCGCGAATGGCTAAATTCATCCCGAAGGGGGATACGCTTGTTTAGCCCGCGGAGCGTTCTTCCAGTACGTGAGCACGGAAAATGGCGAGAACGCCCCTGGCGGATTTTTTCAACAGACCCAATAGTTATAGAAGGAAGGAAAGATCTAAATCTTTGACTGGTCTTGGGAGAGGTAATGACTGGAGTTATTGGACGATTTTAGAACTTTTTTGCTTGAGGGGCCTGATCCAGGATTCCTTGAATTCCTCGCTGCTTAGATCGGCTTCGAGTTGATTCTCCAATTGAGCGTAGTGGCCTAGGCTCCCGTGGGATACAGCGAGAAGCGAAGGATAGTTCACGGAACACGCCAAGATTAAATGGTTTTGAGTAATTTTTCCGCCACTAAATTGTCTTTCCTGTACCAACCAGATGGAACCTCGGTTTCATGTGAAGAAATCTGGGAAAGGAGGAACCAAAGATAGGCTCCTGATAACTTTGCTTTAAACACTTAATAAAAGATTTGATCCTTAATCAGTCGTGAGACCGTTGATTGGGCGATTGACCCCCCGCGACTTCTTTGGTACTTTTTTGTTCGCCCCCAAAGGCTGCTTACAATTCCTCTTCGTAATGAGTACGACAACAACCTCGATGTATTCGTCTATGGCAAGCTCAGACTCAAGCCGTTCGCGCCGTTTACACAGGTCCGGTGTCTGCAGAAATCTTATGATATTGCTCGCTGCCAATCTGTTGTTTGGATGTGTGACGGTGCCCTATGAGCTCGGAGGGCGTATCGAGAACGACGGCAGCTATGTGAGACCGGAGGGGGAGCCGCAAATCGAGCGCGGCCGACCCAACTGGTTCTTGGACGCCTCCGACTGGATTTGGCCCGGCAGTTGGTTGGGTAAGTTGTTGCTCTGGAATCACAAGGTTGATAGCCACGAGCTTTCGCCAGAAACAGAAGACGTGATCAAACAGTACATTGCGGCAAACGATCTCAAAAACGTCAAAGTGCGACTGAACCAATATCGCCCAGGGGGAGAGTGGAAACGACTATTCAAGAACAAATCAGTGGGAGCAGGATGGCGCTACACGCTCGGGATCATGAGCACGGTTTGGTATACGATCCTCCCTGGCCGGTTCTTTGGCGGCGACAACTACAATCCTTATACCCACACCATCAACATCTATTCAGATATTCCAGCCGTTGCGTTGCACGAAGGGGGACACGCCAAGGACTTCGCCAGCAGCACGTACAAGGGCACATATGCATTTTTTACCGCTTTACCCCTCGTGCCGCTGTATAGCGAGGCGGTGGCGACAAGTGATGCGGTGAGTTACTTACGCTCCGAGCAAGACCTTCAGGGGGAGAAGGGGGCTTACAATATCCTGTACCCGGCATACGGTACTTACGTGGGCGGGAACGCCGCTTTGTTCTTTCCCAAATGGAGGTTACTTATCTCAGTTGCTGCCGTCATTCCGGGACATATTGCGGGTCGCATCCGATCGGCGATCTTGGATCCAGAAGACCAATTGCCGCCCGGTGAGGAACCGACCCCAAATCCGGCGACGATAAATGGCGCTGACGCCCAATGAAGCAAAGTGGAGGGAGGAGGACCTTGGGGGGGTATTATCAATTTAACTCGGGGTTGACAGACTGGGCAGCCTGAAAAAACCACCACCCAGCAACCAAAGCCATCGTTTTCCTTCTGATCATTATCAGTCACGCGGTGTGACTGTATCATCGCTTCTGTCTCAGCTTCCGAGAATTGGAAGAATTACTGGCCGAACCGTGGCAGCATCACCGTCACGTATGAAACGATCCGTCAACGACCCACCCGACAACGGACCATAGGCAAAGATAACCGTGGCATCAGAGTCGAACATGTTCGCTTTGGTGCGGGGGAGATATTCTGGAGATTCCATCTCCTTATGGTGGCACTTGGAAGGAATGAGGCCGTCTTCTGCTTTGCGTCCTTTCGGGCACCAGCCACCATGCGGGAGACCACAGTGAATGGCTGCATCAAGTCCGCCACGGTCGGCTCCGGTTTGGCCTCCTGAGATAATCTTAGTGATCATGATAAAGGGATAGCCCAATCTGTGATGTCCGGCCAAATAGCAACTAGGCCTGTGCACCATAGTAAATCTTATGATTAAAGGGAAGAGCCAGAAATTTGGAGAGGGCTCTCAAGTCTTGGAGACATAGAGGGGTATTAATATACTCTTTACATAACAAAAAAATTCCCCACACCCGGAGATGTGAGGCTTTCACTCAACAGACTTATTTCGGTCTCCTAAATGTCTAGATTGTCCTCCCAATCACCCGATCCTCTTGGATCTCCTGCCTGTCAATTAATCAGGCCCCGTCTACATTCTTGAGTGGGTAGCGTTCGTCCTGCTTACTTCTAGGCTCACCACTACACATTCTAGCACCTAGGTAACACCGATCCTGGGGAGCACAAGTTGTTCTCGGCCAGAAACCAGCAGGTGGAAGCCTTGAACCAACGACCTCCTCACACTAGCGGTAAAAGTCGGGGAAACAAATAGCCAACAACGAGGCCCCTATCGTGTTTCGTTAATAATTCCCCAAAGGTATTCTTGGATCTCTGGAATATCACCAGATATCAGGTTCCGCCGACAATTTCTCGGATTGAGCGGAAATCTCAGGAAAGCCCACCTGATGGTGGGTAAGCTTTTCGAATGATAAAAGTTGGAGCGTAATGCAACATAAAGTCTATAGAAAGTTTTTTGCTGTTTCGACGATAGAAGAGCCGAGCAAAAAAAATGGTTTCTTAGTGTGCGAGTGGCAACCGGCCGCGAGGGCATATACCGGATGAAGCTGATCTGGACAGGAAGTGGACTAGGTATGCGCATGAAATAAATTAAAAAAGAGGCGGGGAGTTTTTTCATGCCGTCCTTTACGCCAGGGCAGTATGAAAAGGAGCAGGCTTGTGGAATGGCACACACAACAAATTGAGGAGGTAGGAAGATGGAACATGTTCATCATCGCTTCAATAAGTGGTTTAATCGTTTTAGGGTAGTGAGCCTGAGCATCGTACCTTTTCTGGGCATACTCATGACCCCTGCTTTCGTCCAGGCCCAATTTAATGGTCAATCGCCTCAACGTGCCTTGGCCCATCAACACACCGAGTTAGCAAACGATCACAAAAATCTCAGTATCGATCATACTGAAGTCACCCAAAAACTGGATCAAATGCTGACAATCTTGAAAATGATGACGGACATGACGCCTACTCCCATGTGCGGGGTAGGAACGGAGGCTCAACGTTTTGTCCCTTCGGCTGACGGCCAGGCTATCTGTGATAATACCAGCGGCCTTCATTGGGAACAGGCCCCGAGTACTCTCACGTTCAGCCATGAAAGTGCCTTGGCGCATTGCCTGGACTTAGGCGGTGGTTACCGGTTACCAAGAATCAAAGAATTGTTAACGCTCATCGACTATAGTGTGGGAAATCAGGCAACGCTTTTCAATGCGGGGCCGTTTTCAGGAATTTTAACCGCGCGCTATTGGACAACCAATCCATCCGCGGCATTCCCTACGCTGTCTTGGGCCATCAGTTTTCGCAATGCAGATGTTGGAGTAGCCCCGAATGGGAATGCTTTACCAGCCTGGTGTGTGCGGTAGCCACGGCCCGGGTCAGCGGCACACCCTTTCCCCACGATTGGAAGTCTTGTTGGCACTGCCAAGAAGACAGCTCAGGTCACGAAAGGGCACAGGATTGGGGGCAAGCTCCTATGGGGTGGGCTGTACAGGGTGCGAGCCTATGTGGATGGTTCTAGCTTAGCTGTTCACACCTTTTCGATACCGCCACAACCCAAGACCGGCTAGTCCTGACCCAAAGAGAAGCATGGTGGAGGGTTCGGGGATGGGATTGGGTTTGATTGCAACATGATCCTCCTCCATTGGTCGGTGAGTAATGGAAAGATCGAGGATCACCAGAAAGTTTCCGTAGAATCTCCACCAACTTTTTTCAATTGATGGAAACGACAGAAACTATTATGGATAGTGGCTAGGGCTAGCGAACGATTTTAGAACTTTTCGAGTGGAGCGATCGAGCCCTGAATTTTTTACATTCCTCGCGTCATAGAGTTGGAAGAGTTTTAAAGTTCCAAATAATATCAACTAATTTTATAGATGCCCACGGGCGCACGCCGCGTAGCCCTTAAAATTCGAGGTGAATCTGCCCTTTGTCCACTCGTTCTTGATGCTCCACGTACCGCCGGATGACGGCCTCATTCAACCCAACGGTCGAAAAAAAAACCAGGAGACCATAACACCGCTCCACAATACATCCGTTTCAGTTTGAGATACCGAAGACAAAGTTGTCGACTCAAATTCACTTTCATATTGCCCACACTACTTGAGACCGCATATTTCTGGTGGATCACCAACACCACGTGAATAGGGTCAATCTGCAGGACATTGTCAAATTAACTCGGATTTGGCAGACTGGGCAGCATGAAAAAGCCAACTACCAACGTCACTGTTTTCCCTCTGAAATTATCAGTTACGCCGTTTGGCTCTCCCACCGATTCTTCCTCAGCTTTTGTGAAGTCGAAGAACTATTAGCTGAACGTGGAGTCACGGTGACCTATGAGACCATTCGGCAATGGTGTCAGAAGTTTGGGCCTGACTATGCGGGTAAACTCAAAAAACGGCAAGGCCGCTTAGGCGATACGCGACATATCAACGAATTCTTTGTCACCATTCAAGGGCAGCGCCAGTATCTGTGGCAGATCGCGGATCAAGTCGACGATTGCATTGATATTCTTGTGGAACGCCTTTGCAATCAGCATGCAGGTGAAGTCTCTTTCCGCCGTCTTCTCCAAGACCAAGGAGGTAAACCCCGCTAAGTGGTCACCGATAAACTCCGAAGTTATGATGCGGCTCATCGTTCGATCATGCCCTCGGTGACTCACTTCAATCAGGTCTATACGAACAATCGAGCCGAAGTCTCACACAAACCAACGCCCAGCGAGAATGGGCGATGTGAAGATTTCGTTTATCTGACCAAGCGCAACGGTTTCCCACGCTCCATGGGTTAAGTCAAAACCTGTTTTGACTTGGCCGTCACCTGATAAAGGCCGTCAACTATCGGCTCTTACCTACTCAGACCTTCCAGGGTTGGGAGGAAGTGGTATGCGCGTAAGAGTCGGTGCCATCGCTCGGCCAGTGTGTACCATTTTGGTCGCAGCAGGTTAAGTTGACGACACCGTGTGGGAAATTTTGGAGTGAAACAGACAGGACAGGCCCTTTGGGTCTTTTCTGATCTTTAATCTGAGTCAGATTGGCTAGGATAGCCTGACAACGAATACCTTCTCTGACCGGGGAGTGGTGGAGAAAATATTTTTTTATTTGTAGAAAATACGCCATGCCAACCCCCAGGCACAAACCTAACGCGTGCTCTTGTCTACGATCCCTCCCATTGCTCCTTGGGATCTTTAGCCTCCTTCTGATTCCTCCCAAGCTGTGGGCTTCCCAAGGTCCGGATATCAATGATGGCAGGATGGTGAATGTCTTGGATGATTCCCTGGCAGGGAGTTGCTTCGGTCAAGATTCGACAACCAATCCCCAACGCCAAGTGGCCGACCTCAACCACGATAACGTCATCGATCTGGCGGATACCAACAAAGTGCCCGGGAGTTTTGGGCAAACGTTCCCCACTGAGGATCCCAATGATGTCAATAATGACGAGGCCGGATTCACCGAAAACTGGGGCGACTGTGATGACGGTAATGTCAACCTCAACCCCGAGGCCACTGGCACTCCCGATAATCGCATCGATGAAAATTGTGATGGCGAGGTCAATGATTCCGATGTGTGCGCTCCTGAGATTACAATTGCTATGCCATTGGAGGGAGATGTGTTCCCCGTCGGAGGAACGATTAATTTATCTGGTACAGGTAATCCCGAAGGGGCTACGGTAAGAATCAATGTTGGAGGAAGTATCGGGACTGCGACTGTTAATGCAGGTAAGTGGACCATTCCAAATTTAAAACTTCCATCGAATCCAGCTCAAGTTATTATTACTGCAACCATAAATGAGAATGGGAACACAATTTCGGGTACCGTGGGAATTAATGTTGTCAAAGTTACCATTGATATTAACAGAACAGATAATGAGAACGACGATATTACCCTGCTTAATCTACTTCCACATCCACAACCATTTGTTCAGCCAGTCGTGGCCCAAATAACCCTCGAAGGAGGAGACGGAAGGGTTACATTAGAAGTATATCCACCTGGAGCAATAGTTTTCAGTTCCAACACCCTTGACCTTACAAACGAACAATATCTCTTGCGTACGATCACCCCTAGGGCTGTGAGCCAGAGCGTCAATCAAGTTGTTATCACAGCAAAGATGAAAGGTGTTGAGGTGGGGTCTGAAGATATGACGGTTGTAAGTGTGAGATTGCCTGAGAGAATAAGAGGGATTCATACACCTGCCAGTATGATCCAAGATCGAATCCCTCCTCGCGTGGATACAGAATTTGATAATTTGGGAAATCCACTAGATGTAAATGTTACACCAGTACTTGGGGCAATTGGACAATTCGTTCAGATAGCCATTGAAGACCAAAGTTCCAGCAATGGGACGGTCTCCATTAATGGGAATCCTACACTCTTTATTACGCAATCCCAAAAAATAAAGTTGCGTGGCCTCACCCAAACTGTTCCGGGCAATGCTGGCAGATTGAATTTAATTGCCCGAGTTCGTGATTCAACAATCCGTAGTTCAGGATTTAGTGTTTCCGCAATTCCAATTAATTTTCAACTGATTGAGGCTACTCCCAATGCTCCGAATGGGGATGGGATAATAGGTTTTAAATATATATGGCTTTCAGATTCGACAGATCTTGGTGATTTAAATGAAGTTTGGATCGGTGAATTTGTCACTTATGAGGATGATGGAAACCATCTGGCGCCTCCATGGCGTAGCCCGGATGTCTCGCCCACAATAGGACCTTTACCAAGGGTGCCCAATACAAATGTTTCAACGGAAGCACCTAATTTAATTGATTACCATTGTCCACCTGGGCCTCTCGTCCCTGGATTCGATTGTCCGAACAACATTCCTACAGTCGCCTGGCCTACGGCAGGCCCAGCTGATCATTATAGAGCCTTCCAGCGTTACGGTTTTCATGACTTTCGATCAGACAACCGACCTGATGATGGAACATTAGGGTGGCAGATTACTTTTATTTTACTCCCTACACCCATGCTTGGGCTTCCCGCAAGGCAAGTGATTACTATCGATCGATTTGTTGAGAACATCGGAACACCCGCTACACCCCAATGGCAATACCGAATTTTTAAGGAAAACGTAACAAATACGCGCCCATTACCCTAAAAATTACAAGACGGATATGCATGTTAATATATAGCTGTAATTCCATCCAATAGAGATGGGATAAGTAAAATATTCTCCGAGAACATTTTTGTCGCAACTTCATCGGCCATTAGAAAAATCAACTATTTCGTGGGCATGGCCAGGTTTGTTGCCGGATTTGGGCCCGGCAGCCAAGGCCCTTTTCTTTCGTGAAAAGGACCACCTGTCTGCGCGAAGCCGCTCCGGGGTTCCCCTCATGTTGCTGTGCTCGCGTACCGAGAGTACGCTCCGCGCCTCAGAATCGCTGCGGTTTTGCTGGACGACTTTTTTGATCATTCTCATCGGTTACTGATATCTAATCCATATCGAGTGGATACGAGCGTCTCTTGGGAAATAATCAACAGCCCAACATAGCTGGCGGCGGGCTCAAGCCCAAGAAAAGGGGGGCAAAATTATCCACGTTTTCTCCACAAGAAAAATCGTCTGTGCAAGCGGGGAAAAGATGGAGGCGGACGATGCTGTAATGATTAAGGCGTCTAGTGGGTGCTCCGCTGACCCCATAGGGGGCATGGCTTGGCAATGTTGTTAGGCCGTGGCCCCTTTTTTATGCGGGGCCAAACTGGGGATGGTGCTTCGAGAAACGAAGTTCAATCTCCTGAGTCTCCATCAAATTTTTTCAATTTGGTGAAACGATGAAAACCCTTATAGATAGTGGCTGGGGGACCAGGAATCGAACCTGGGTTCTTAGAACCAAAATCTAATGTCTTGCCCCTAGACGATCCCCCAACCAGGGTTCCACTTTAAATCGGGGGCCTACAGACCGTCAAGATGATAGAGCCCTAATGGGTCGTTGAAAAAAGCCCCCAGCGGCGTTCCCTGCCTTCGCCGGAGCGGCTTCGCGCAGGAAGGTCGCCATTTTTCCGTGCTCACGTACTGCGTGTACGCTCCGCGGGCTAAACAAGCGTGTCCCCCTTCGGGATGAATTAAGCCATTCGTGGCCTTGCTGGACGGACGTTTTTGAACCAACCAGAAGTCCCTGACATTTAACATGCTCCGAGGAGCTTTTACCCCCTTGCTATCCTCGTTATTCAACAGTCCCCTAATACACATGCCCGTAAACAATCCAATGTCGATCATCTTGAACATCGACAAAGCAGCGACTCAAATTCAGTTCGGCTAACTGCGCCGCCACTTCATCTTCGGTAAAGGCCGCCAACAGAGAATGATAGAAATCCTGCCTTAATTGGGCAGATTCCTCTGCCGCATGCTCATCCACGATGGCTTGGGCCTCTTCGGGACTTTCCGGACGAAGAAGATCCATCACTAAAATCGGGGCACCAGGCTTCAGGAACGTTTTGAGGCTATACCAAAATCGTAACGGGTTGGGGACATGATGCACCAAACTATTGGAAATAACCGCATCTGCGGGAGAGGCCAAGTTGACGTCTTGAAATCGTTGGCAACGGAACTGAATCCGATCCTGAAGTCCGGCCTGTTGGGCAGCCTGTTCCGCATAGGTAATCATGGGTTGAGACGCATCAATGCCTGTCACTCGGCAGGTAGGATGACAACGAGCTACGCGCAGAGGAATATCTCCGGGGCCACAACCCACATCCACAATATGAGGGTTCTCCAGATCGGGGTATAGGGTAAAAAACTGATCGACGAATCCTTGGTTTTCTTCTTCAAAGTCAGCTTGGGCATACGCTAATACTTGATGAGGGTCATCCATCACTTCCGGTTCGAGCACACGCTCCATCATCACCGAATCCTTTCAGACGGGGTTTCTACCCACACACGGTCACCTTGTTGCACCAACCCTTCAGACAGCACCCGGGCATAGAGTCGGCTCCACCCTGGATGCTGCCCTTGTGCAATGCGAGAATAATCCCCTTTCTGAAACCACTGGGCATTGCGTCGGCAAGGCTCACAAAAGCTGGTCACTTCAAGATGCACGTCTTCTCCTAACTTCAAGTGATCCCCAGGCTGAAGATGCTTCCAATCCAAACCAGCCAACGTAAAATTTTCTCCTGAGGCACCAGGGAAAATTGTATGGCCTTCACGTTGCAAGGCTTCTATTACTTCCACAGAAAAAAGACAAATAGCGCGATCGGGCCCACCATGGAGAACTTTATTCCGATGTGCATCCCCATGTAGCCCTTCCGTTGAGACCCAGGTTTTTGGCACCGCATGTTTCGGGACTCCGCCCCGTGAGGCATTTATTTGGTAGAGATAAGGAGATGAATTCATCGGCACAGATCACAAAATACAATGAAGGAAGAATCGTAGCCAGCACTCGAAGAGCGGGTCAACCAACTATCTGTGAGGTTTCGGAAAATCTTCGACTATTTTTGAAGGACCTTTTGAATGAATATCTCTATTTCTTGAAAATACGGTTCCCCACCAACAAATGGGACATTATTGTGCCCAGCCCCTAAAACCACATACCACCGCTTCGGCTCATGCGCAGCGTCAAAGACTTGCCGCCCCAAATTCATCGGCACAATCGAATCCCGTTCTCCATGGATCACCAACAACGGCACGTGCAAGGCACGAACTTTTTGCGCGAGATTGAAGTCCAAATCCATCACCCAACCCGCAGGCAGCCCAAAGTAATGATAGTCCGACATAGCCTGAATTGAGGGAAAAGACCCTTCCACAATTAACCCGGCCGTCTGGCGCTGAACCGCGACTTCTCCAGCCACGCTCGAGCCTAACGACCGCCCAAACATGATTAGCCGATCAGGCGAAATCCGTCGTTGATGAATCAGATAGTCATAGCTGGCCAGAGCATCTTGGTACAGGCCAGCTTCCGAGTGCATTCCGGTGCTACGTCCATACCCCCGGTAATCAAAGATAAAGGCGGAGATCCCACGTTGATACAACTGGCGAATATTTCCTAGACGATGGCTTACATTCCCCGCATTGCCATGGCACCAGAGCAGAACGGGGGTGTTCGGCCCCGCGTCGATAAACCACCCAAAGACCGTCACCGTCTCATCAACCGGAAGCCACACTTCTTCTAAGGGCAACCCACTAAGTTTCGCCCAATTGCGGTCCTCCCAGGGCGAGGGTTGGAATACAAACAGACTTTCAAGCATGCGTCATGGGTCTCCAGAGTCGTCGCTCACCCCATTGGGTTAACATGTTGTACGACATGAAACTTCAGGTACAATTTGTTTTTATGTTCGATCTCGACACCAGGATAAGTGGGATAATGAAATAATGGCAACTTACGCAATCGGAGACATTCAAGGATGCATGGACGCCCTGCGCCGCCTACTGGACCACATCAAATTTGATCAGGCTACAGACCGGCTGTGGTTCGTGGGAGATTTGGTAAATCGCGGTCCTCGGTCACTGGATGTGCTGCGATTTGTCAAACGACTTGGAACCTCCGCCGTGTCGGTTTTGGGAAATCATGACATTCATCTTCTCGCACTCTGGACCGAGGTTACCAAGCCAGGGCGAAAGGACACCTTGCAGCCGATCCTTTCTGCCCCCGATGCCGACGAATTGCTGCACTGGTTGCGGTTTCGTCCACTTCTTCATGCTGAAGATGGCTACGTCATGATTCATGCTGGAATATTGCCATCCTGGTCAATGGCTCAAGCACTTGTCCTCGCTCACGAAGTCGAGGAAGCATTGCAGCGTAAGAATTTCCAAGAAATATTGCCGGCCATCTATTTTCGCAAATCTTCACGATCTTCAGACGCCCCGAGCACGGATGGACGCTTGGGATTGACCACCAATGTCCTCACCCGCCTGCGCGTGTGTACGCCTGAAGGAGTTCCAGAATTTTCCTACAAGGGTCCGCCGGATAACGCTCCGTCTGGGTACTTGCCCTGGTTCCAAATTCCTAACCGTGCTACACAACACGACACGATTATTTTTGGCCATTGGTCAGCCTTAGGCATTGTCCAGGAAGAACATATTATTGCGTTAGATGGTGGATGCGTCTGGGGCCGAGAACTGGTCGCCATGCGACTCAAAGATCGCCAACTCTTTCGCATCCCCTGTCCCAAGTGAATTTTTTCTTCCTTTCCCACCCCCATAAAGTAAATTGATCATCTAGCCAGCTGAACGGCACAGGAAGACGATTTCCCGATCAATTTGTCACTGATTTTCGAACACATCTTCCAATTTTGTATCTAAACGGATAACAGCCTGTATCTGTTTAGATAACTATTTCAAGACTCCTATTTCAAATTTCATTCATGCGACCTTTGAAATCATTCCGTAAAAACTTGGAAATACTACAAATTTTTAAAATTTCCAATATCCAAACGTATCGGCATTGGTCTTGCTTTAAGTTTTATTATAGGAATCGTCACGATGTTTTTCAGATGTCACAAAACTTCCATAGGAAAAGAGTAAACAGTGGTTGATACCCCAAGAGCCCTCGAACAGACATCTTTATCATTCATTAACCAGGAGTTCCAAGGCTATGAAAACTCAACAACATTCCTTACAAGGCACCACTGCCAATGAATTAGGAAAACCGGGTCGAAAATATAAACGGCGGCATACGCGGGTCCATTTGGAATCACTGAGGCCTACGCCACCGGTTTTCACAGATGCCTCACTCTCCCAATGCCCAAAATGCCAGGGACTGATTTTTTTCGAGGCAGGTGAAACTATGAGTCAAACCATCATTCGATGTCTTAATTGCGGATGGCAACCGCAATATCAAGCACCAAGAATCCGAGAGACTGAAGAGTCGCGGACCATGCGTACCCTCACCAACCAATTTGTATCTGGCTGTGATTGGGACCGACTCCCAGTTGGTTGGTAATACCATCCCTGTGTTGGGCTTTAAACATAGGCCATGAAGTCCTTTGATGATCCGAAGTGATCCTCCCCAATGGTTTGCCTTTTAACAACACGTCCTTAGCAAAATTTTCGGCCAAACTTCTCCCCCTCAAAAACAACATAACCCGGTTTGTGCTGCTCCTCGCTTGACCATTTCCCTTTGGCTTTTGCATTAGACCCCTCTCACTAGCTCCAGGTACTATCCTTGCTTCCAAGAGTGGGATAGGCGTGTCCACCAAAAGGATAGGTCTGCAATTTGCGTAGGGGAGGCCCGCCGAAATCGACCTTTTGGATCTCAAACGACATTGAGAAGATTTTACGATGACGCCTACATAATCCCATGATTACTGGCAACCAAAAGAATTCAAATTTCTTTTATTGGGTAAGGCCTTTGTGGCTGGTCTTCTGTTTGGGAATGTTCTTGTGCTCGCCCAATGATACCCGTGCCGAAGACATCGCTATTCTCAAATCAGCAGAGATAGGAGCCTATGCCGAAGCCATTGCCGCTTTTAAACAGGCCCTTCCGTCATCCTCGCACGTCACCCTGGAATATGATCTCCAAGGGGATATGGCTAAGGGACGAAACTTGGCTCGAAGAATTCGAGCCTCCAATGCCAATATAGTCTTGGCCGTCGGACTCAAAGCTGCTCTTGCCGCCAAATTGGAAATTCTAGACATCCCGGTCATTGTGTGTTTGGTCCTTAATCCTGAGAAATATGGACTTCCAACCAGCAACATGGTGGGCCTTTCCTTACAGATTCCAGTTGAGAAACAGCTTAAACCGCTTCAAACCTTGATCCCCCATATCTCCCGCATCGGCGTGTTATTCGATCCACAGAAAACCCAAGGTTTGAGAGATCACCTCGAACAACATATGGGCGCCATGGGTCTTACCCTCATTTCTGAGGAAGTCCATTCAGAAAACGAAGTATCAAAGGCTCTGAAATCTTTAAACCACAAGATTGATGCTCTGTATCTCCTCCCTGATAGTACGGTCCTGACTGAAAATACCTTGGACTTCCTCATTAGTTCGACTTTGGAGGCCAATATCCCTCTGATCGGGTTCTCAGCCGGCCTCGTACGAAGCGGTGCGGTTACGGGTGTCTTCCTCAACTATGCGGACTTAGGCCGACAGGCGGCGACACTCGTCCCTCATTTGCTTAACGCTAACGCTTCTTTGATTGTTGGCACAATGGTTCCTCCAGAGATGATTCATCAAGCCATTAATGTGAAATCAGCACGGTATCTTGGCTTACCCCTCACACCGAAGGTTCTGAGGTCATTTGATGAGCACTATTAAAGACCTTAACCCCAAACAACCGGTGGCTCCTTTAGGCACTCCGCTCGAAGAGCCTCCGAAATTTCTGAGCCTTCGGACGAAGTTCTCTCTGTTTGTGAGTCTCGTGATCATCCTGGTCTGCACCGGTCTCAGTAGCTTCCTCATTCACCAGGAAGCCCTCATTATGAAACGTTCGTTGTTAAATACCGGCAACATCTTGGTCAATACCTTGAAAAAAATCAGTCTCAATCGTTTGGTTATCCACGATACGGACTATTTGGGAGAAATGTTAGAAGGTGCGCTTTCGGCACCAGAAGTCGTATACGCCCTCGTACGAGATCAGCAAGGCCTCCTGTTAGTGAGCAAATCAAAAGGAATTCTCACCAACGCCTCTAAGGTGACCCGCGATAACAGCCAACCACTCCTTCCCAATGATACGCATACAATCCCATTGCTTTCTCCTCATTCTGGCGGATCTAACGTCTCTCTCCCATTAGTCACTATTCTCTCTGCACTTGATTTTCGAGGAGCTATTGGACTCCACCCATTAGAAAACGTCACTCCAACACGTTCTTGGTCGATTTCCGAAGAAACCATTTATGACTTTGCACTCCCCATCTATCGCCAGCCTCGCCCGTCAACCACCCTAGACTTACTCTCTTCAGAAACACCTGGCCCTTCTCTAGTTTCGCCACCACCTCCAGCTGGCATCATTGGAATCATTCAGGTAGGCATTTCTACCACCCATATGCAGAACGCGTTAAACCAAACCGTGTGGAAAATTGGCATCCTTACTCTTGGCATTATTCTGCTCGGAATTGGTTTGACGGTTCTCTTGACAAACCGGATTGTCACTCCCATGCGGAAACTGGCTAATGTGGCACAACAAATCGCGGAAGGGAACATTCACGTTTCGGTTGTGCCCAGTACTTACGATGAGGTGGGGCAACTCACGAAAAGCATTAATCAAATGGCCGAAGGCCTGCAACAACGCGAAGGGTACATCACCACGCATCTAAACACTATTAAGAAACAGGTGACCCAACTGAGTACATTGCACCAAACCGGTACGATCATCACCTCAACTCTAGATACGCAAAAACTCTTTAGCATTGTCCTCAAACTGCTTCAGAAAAATCTCGGTTTTATGCGAATGGCCTTGATCCTCTATGAACCTGATCAACAGAAGGGCGTGATTGCAGAAATAGTGGGGCTTCCCCTGGAGAAAGAGGAAAAACTCAAGGGCTTAGAATTTCCTATTATGCCAGGGACGTTGGATGACACATTGTTAATCCAAGGTCTTCCTATTCTGTCGTATGACTTGGAAGAAAATGCTTCACAAATGAACCCCGTCTTACTCCCACTATGCCGAGAAGCTGGGGTAATTTCTTTTGTGTCGGCTCCGCTGATTAGTCACCAACAAATCCTGGGGTACCTCACCGCCGACAAAGGCACCTCACGCTGTACTCAAGAAGATCTCGATTTGTTAGTCACCATTACGAATCACGTGGCTGTGGCCATCGATAATGCCAGAACCTATCAAGATCTTGAAAACTTAGCGCAAGGCTTGGAACAACGAGTCGCTGAGAGGACCAAAGATTTGCAGTTAGCCAATGAACGGCTACAAGAACTCGATCGATTGAAATCCGCCTTTGTCTCGATTGTCTCTCATGAGCTCCGCACGCCTATGACGTCCATCAAAGGATTGGTGGAAAATATGATGGATGGTCTGACGGGGACCCTCAGCGAGCGGCAGTCCTTTTATTTGGGTCGCGTGAAACATAACATTGAACGTCTCACACGCATGATTAATGATTTATTGGATCTTTCCCGCATTGAAGCTGGCAAAATGGACCTACAGTTAGGCCCGGTCAATATGGGCAGCTTGACACGCGAAGTAGTTGAACTCTTACTGCCTTTAGCCCAAGAACATCACCTGACCCTTCACGCCCAGATCATCGATCCTATACCCCTTCTTTACGCGGACCGGGACAAACTGATCCAAATTTTGACTAACCTTATTACCAACGCGATCAAATTCACCGAACCTTCGGGCACCGTGACCGTTGAGGTGCAACAGCAAGAGGATGGATCTGTGGGTACCTGTGTTCAGGATACTGGTTCCGGCATTCCACTTGAGGAACAGCAGACGATTTTTGATCGTTTCTACCGGGGACAAACAGCCGACGTCAAAGCTCGCGGTGCCGGCTTGGGGCTTGCCATTACAAAAAGCTTAGTGGAGTTACATGGGGGACACATCTGGGTTACCAGCACCCCAGGTGAAGGCAGCCGGTTCACTTTTAGGATACCCAATGTACCGCCTCAAAAACTGGATTCACCAAAGAAGCAGGAGGAGCCTTAATCTCATCCACCAAAACATTGCTGCTCTATCATTCAGTTTGATGGGAAAACGTGAGGTGCCATGATGTTATTAACCAATTTTTTGGCTTTTACTCCTACCCATTTATCGTTTAGGAAAACTCCCCACTCCGTATTCCGGAACGAAGCACCTAGGCCACCATTTGGATATCTCAACAGGCTTTGGAGGCTCCTTTGTTTTTGCTGTAGCCTATCTTGGTGTTTGACGGTGAGCCTTTTAATCAATACCTCCGTAGGGTTGGCTAATAATGAGCCTGTCATTCAAGCCGCGGTCCAAGAATTGGATTCATTGTTGGAATTTATTGATGAAGAAACGTTAGACAAATTTGATTTGGGGGAATTGGTGGCCCCCCTTCCAAAAAAGTTCCCCCAAACATCCCAAATCTTTGTGGTTACTTCCAAAGACATCATGGATCAAAATGCCCGCAATGTCGGGGAGGCTCTACGATTTGTGCCTGGCCTTATCTTTTCCGAAGGCGGGACGAAAAATCCAAAATTAGCCAGCCTTCGTGGATTGGGGTCCCGGCAATATGTCGTGTTCATTGATGGGAGGCCCGTCTACGACCCTTTCTTCGGCGACGTAGATCTCAACAACTTGCCCATAGACAACGTGGCTATGATAAAGGTCGTGAAGGGTCCGGTTGAGGCCGCCTATGGCCCAAACACCTTCGGTGGAGTCATTAACATTGTGACGAAACGAGGGAGGGGAGAGCCGGCCACTCAAATCAACGCATCCTATGAAGCACACAATACCCAGGACTATTGGATTCAACACGGAGGTCAGCACAAAGGGTTCAATTATTACGTGGCCGGAAGCTATCGACGATCCAACGGGTTTCCATTATCGGATGATTTTTCCCCGGCGCTGCACGAAGAAGGCGGCACGGCGGACCAGTCAGGTTATCAGAAATATAATGTTGCCTTGAATCTGGGCTATGATGTAACTCCCGTTGATAAAATCGCTCTTGTGGTGGGTTATTACCAGGCAGAATTAGATGTCCCCCCTAATGTGTTCGGCGGGGGAACCGGCCGACGCCGATTACGGTTTACCCGATTCACTGATTGGAACCGTTTGAATGTGGATCTCTATGGGCAAACACAACTGTGGAATCAGCTAACCGTGAAAGGCAATGTCTATTACGACCGCTTTTCCGATGATTTGGTGATTTTCAACGATAGCACCTTTTCTACCATCAACGATAAGAGTGTGTTTCGGAATACCAGCATCGGTGGCAACCTGCAAGCCACGTGGGAAGTCGTCGAATCACTTGCCTTTAAAGCCGGCACTTTCATAAAACATGACCGACATGTCGACGAGCAACACTTTCCACCCTTCACTCAAGAAGACTTTGACACCCTCACCCTCGATTATTTCCTTGAATCCGATCTCGCGCTCACCAAGGCTATTACCCTTTCCGGAGGCATCAATTACGATGTCATATTTACCGGAGGAGAACGCGCAATCGAGTCCTGGAACCCACGAGGTTCCATGAATTTCCGCCTCTGGCCCGAAAGTCATTGGCATATCTCTATTGGGAAAAAGAGCCGGATGCCACGCCAGCTTAACTTGTTTGCGGGCCGAGGAAACCTCCAATTGGAACCAGAGAATAATCTTGTTCTGGAGGTCGGGGCCAATCAACTCTTTTGGAATGGCCGGATTGAAGGAGATCTGGTGTGGTTTCGCAATGACGTGGACAACATGATCGTCTTTCGACCTATCGCTGGGGGAGGCACGCAGGACCAAAATGCGGTTTCGTTTGTTTCACACGGCATTGAAGCCATCCTTACTACCAACCTTTCAAAAGAAATTTCAGCATCCATAGATTACACCTTTATCGACCAAGTATTTGAAAATCGCGGAGATGACATTTTCAACGATGACTACCACCAACTCAATACCCGATGGCACTATCAATCATCGTGGGGACTGGGCATGTCTCTTCAGGGATCCTACGTAAATTTTGGAACACCTTCGAAACCAAAAATTTCCTCAACCGTTGGCGAGGATTCGTTCTTCTTATTGAATGGAAAATTATCTTATACCCTATGGAAGGGAATCACCCCGTATTTGGCTGTTGAAAATATTTTGGATACCAACTATTCACGAGTCTTTGGATTTCCGCAACCCGGACGCCGATTCTTTTTTGGCCTGTCAGCTCGCTTTTAGCACTTTGTAGGCTAACGCCATACAACGCTCTAAGAGGCCAGACTCGCGCGAAACTCAACCAGGTGGAGAGCGGGCAATACACCTCTTCCTCGATGACGATAATCAGCCATTCGTCAAGAAAAGCTTTCTCCACTTACGGCATTCCCGTTTTTCTAGAAATCGTATCTTTTTCAATACGATTGTTATCCAAAAGGATACGATTTCTGGATGCCTCACCCTTTTAGCTTCTTGAAAAACAACAATTTTATTAAGTCTCAATTTTGCATAATGAATGTACGGAAAGTCCTAGGCCGGTTGAAGCGCTTATCTAAATCTAACCCCTTCAGTCCGCCCCTTTTCCCGACATTGATGTCCAACCTAAAAGTAATAGGGCCCCTATGCCTGACAAGCCGCGAGTCTTGGTTGTGGATGATGATCCTGACATCAGCTTGGCACTGGAAGATTTCCTGATCCAGGAAAATTTTGAGGTCGAAGTGGTCGATACCGGTAACGCGGCCCTGGCAAAAGGCCTTACTCGCCACTACGATGCAATGGTATTGGATATCGGACTTCCTGATCGTGACGGGATTGAAATTTTAGAAGAATTGGCTAAGCAGAAACCGGAACTTCCCATTATTCTCCTGACGGCCTTTACCTCCCTTCGCAAATCTACACCTCAGGGTACGCTTGATAAAGCCTTTGCATACTTGACCAAACCCTATAGTCGGGAAGAAGTTCGCCAAGTTCTTGGCCGGGCAGTTTTTGGAGCCATTGGATCAGAGAGGGATGGAGTGCCTATTTCAAATGCTGGTACGGGACTCTTTCCTTCAATTGTCCAACCCAGTCCCACGTCACCCTCAACGACAAAGGGTCCGATCTATCAGCTCTCCTTAGATGAATACCAGAGACTGGCTGAAAACATTCAACTCATGCAATTCGCGTTCGATCATGTTCCGGAAGCTATTCTCGTTGCAGATACATACAAACGATTTCGTTTTGCCAACCAAGCGGCATACCAGATCCTGGGATACAACAAAGAAGAATTAGAAGCCTTGCGTATTCCAGATATTGCTCCCAACCATGATAACCAACGTTACCACGACCATCTCAACGAATTACGACAAGGAAAAACCCTCTCATATCATACAATCCACCGTACCAAACATGGGCAGGATTTCCCGGTGGAAATCTCTGTGTATCTGTTGAATTTTCAAGGTCAGGAATTTACTTGTGCCATTACCAAACAAATGCCTGATCCACCCCCTTCTTTGGAACAGACCGGTCAGACTGCCACAGAGGAACGAGCACTCCCCAAGACCTCAAAATAACATTTTGAAGGGCAGAAGGGATCAAGGAACTGCGGTACTTTTTACACAGATGGTCCCCTTGAGAATCAGAGGGGGACCATCTCACAGTGAACATCAGAATCTCTGACTACGATTCTTCATTCCCCTGCTGAATGTTTTTTTGTTTAATAAGACGAGAGAGATAGGTTCGCTGTAATCCCAGCAATTCTGCGGCTTTCGTTTGACTCCAATTGCTTCGACGCATGGCCTGTTCCAGGATATGGGTACTAAAGCGTTCAAGTGCTTCATGGTAAGGCAAGTTGTCTAGTTCCTCTAATTCGTCCTTACTCCCTCCCAATCCTAGAAGATCAGGGGAGATTTCTTCTTCCACGCCGAGAACAACGGCCCTTGCAATCGCATTATCCAACTCGCGAATATTCCCAGGCCACAAATAGCATCGCATGGTTTCAATGGCAGCTTTTGAGAACCTCCGTTTTCGCCGTTTCATTTCTCGGACATGCCGGGCCAAAAAGTATTCGGCTAGAGGAATAATGTCCTCGGGACGATCGCGCAAAGGAGGCAAGGACAAATTGACGACATTCAAACGAAAAAACAAATCCTCACGAAACGTGCCGGATTTGACCGCTTGCTTTAAGTCCTTATTGGTCGCAGCCACGACACGAATATTGACTCGCACCAAACGAGTGCCCCCTACTCGGGGAAATTCATGATCTTGTAGGACACGAAGCAATTTGGCTTGCAGACCTAAGGGCATGTCGCCAATTTCATCAAGAAAGACCGTTCCGCCATCAGCCGCCTCGATTTTTCCTTTTAGCAACGTATCGGCTCCGGTAAAGGCCCCTTTTTCATGGCCAAATAGCTCATTCTCTAAAAGCGTTTCGGTCAGAGCGACGCAATTAATCACACTAAATGGCATATCCCGTCGGTTGCTCCATCGATGAATGGAGCGGGCAAAGAGTTCCTTCCCGGTCCCACTCTCACCCAAAAGCAAAACCGTGGCATCCGCGTCCGCAGCTCGTTTGGCCATCTGTACCGTGGCACTGACCTGAGGACTCTCTCCCACAATTTGGCTATAGCGACTTTCGACTTCCGTCCGTAATGAGGCGACCTGTCGTCCCAGAGCCTCCCGGGCCAAGACTTTTTTGAGTACCAGGGACAAATGGTCCAGCTCAATTGGCTTCGTGAGAAAATCGTAGGCCCCGGCTCGCATAGCTTCGACAGCTTTGGAGATGGTGCCATGCGCCGTCATCACAACAACGGGGAGATAAAGGGGCTCTCCTCCGCCAAATCCTTGCGTCTCACCGGTCTCCGTTTTTTGAGCACTGATCTTTCCCAATTCATGGAGCACTTCCATCCCAGTCATTTGAGGCATTTCTAAATCCAACAACATCAGATGAGGAAAGTACTGATCCAGTTTCTGTAGGGCTTCTTTGCCATTTCCCGCAGACACGGTTTCATAACCCAAAGACTCAAGACGATCGGTTAGCATGAGCACGATGTCGGGATGGTCGTCAACAATCAGAATTTTCTTTTTCATAACATTCCTAATGGTTAAATCCGCACCGGATTTTTTCCAAAGGTTACTCGCATGATTTTTTGAATTTCATCGTCGTAATTCCTCAAGAACTGCAGCTGCCAATAAGGGAACCATCAGTTCATGATGCCCGATCAGGCTATAGCCCTTGCCACCCTTTTGGGTTGGCCGTTTCACGACATTGGTCAAGGGCCGATAATGCGGAAGAAAATCCATGTTGACGGTCGTGATGCGTTTGAGTGCTCGTCCCAAATTCCGCCCTAAGGTGACCGTTTTTAAAAAGACTTCCGGAAGAAATACCGCAGAACCCAGATTGATATATACCCCACCTTCCATCCGTGAAACCACGGCGGTCAGCTTACGAAAATCTAATAATGAGCCGCCCCCAATGGCTTCTCCATTGGCACTGGGATGCATATGAATAATATCCGTCCCGATGGCCACATGGACGGTGACCGGAATGCCCAATTGAACACCGGTGGCCAACAGACTCGAACATCGATGCGGAAACTGTTTGGGATGGGAGGTGATATAACGCCCAACGGCTTCGCCGAGGCCTAAACCCTTTTCCCATCCCTGCACCATCGCTTCATTCAGAATACGACCGGTGTCCTCCGCCATACCAAAACGCCCAGAATCAATTTCAGCTTCCACTTCTTCTGAAGTGTGGCCTTGATAGGCCATTTCAAAGTCATGAATCACCACAGCCCCATTCACGGCGACCGCTGTGATGACTTCCTTACGCATCAGATCCACTAGGATGGGATTCAGCCCAACTTTGGTGGGATGCGCACCCATTCCTAGGATCACGGGCTTTCCCCGTTGGCGGGCCGAAACAATGGCCGTGACCACCGCCTTAAAGGTTTGACCCGCTAAAATATCCGGGAGGGTGTCTAGAAATTTTTTGAGCGACCCCCCACGACGCCACGAAGTGGCCGCATCCGTCATCCTGACTTTGGAATGGCGAGTGCCAAGGGGATAGGTGCGAAGCCGAGCAAGATTCAGCTTAGGACCAATGGGGGAAGAAGATGGGTTAGTCTTGGTCGCCAAAGAGTCGCTCCTCAATCAATTCACACAACACATGGCCCAGTGTGATATGACATTCTTGGATGCGCGCGGTAACCGAAGACGGCACGCTGAAACAATAATCCACGACATCGGCCAACTTTCCGCCACCCACACCAGTCCAGCCCACAGTCACCAATCCACGCTCCTGTGCGGCTTCTACACCACGTATGACGTTTAAGGAATTCCCGCTGGTGCTGATCGCAATAGCCACATCGCCTTTTCGTCCATGGGCCTGAATTTGCCGTGAGAAAATATCGGAAAAATCGTAATCATTCGCGATACAGGTCACGGCTGCCATATCGGTAGCCAAGGCCAAAGCTGGCAAGGGCTCTCGCTCCCGACGGTAACGCCCCACAAACTCAGCCGCAATATGAGACGCATCGGTTGCGCTGCCCCCGTTACCAAACAACATGACTTTTTTGCTATCCCTGAAGGCCCGAATCATTAATTGTCCAACTTCTATCACACGTTCCGCATGGGTACGAATGAACGCATTCTTCACATCCGCACTCGTTTCAAACGCTTCAATAACCTGTTCAATTTCCATAACGCGAGGATTTTAGCAGGATAGCTCTCGAATTTCACATGTCATGGGAATGGAACATTCTGGGATTACCCCTCCATACCAGAATTCTTGCCGGCCTACCTTCCCAATGATATAGTTCAGCCATTGTGAGTGCCCACCTGCCTACCAAAGCACTCTTGCTCGCCGTCCGCTCTGACCCGGCCCCTGCAATCGCGATATTACAACAACTCAACCCGGAAATGGTCTGCTTTTTCCTGGAAGAATCGTGCAAACCGGTGGTGGAATCGGAGGTTCACCCCGCCCTCTCTCAGTTGCCCCGATGCTGGGATTGGATTCTCACATCAGATCCGGAAAATTTCCCCACATGTCATCAAGCCTTAGCGCAAGGGTTAGGTCCTCTTTTAACCACATGGAACATCGCCCCGGGTGAACTGGCCATTGATTTAACCAGTGCGTCACCTGCTATGGCCTCGGCCATGACGCTGGTGGGCTTTCCCTTTTCGACGCAGGTGTTATTGAATCCCTCTCAACAATCGTCAGAAGAGCAATCAAACGCTTCGCCTTCAAGCCACACCGCGGAAAATCCGTGGGATGAAGAGGCCCCAAGAATTCGCCAAGAAGCCTGCCATGCGTTCAATCAAGGGTGGCATGACGCATCCGCACAGGCTTTTCGCACATTAGAACACCGGGTCAGCGGCGGGTTGAAACCGTTGTATCGTGCCCTAGTTGATATTGCGCAAGGCTATGGTCTTTGGGAACAATTCCAGTATCGTCCTGCATGGGACAAACTCAAAAGTGGCAGCAAGGCCTTGGAACTGGCTTCCGTGTGGGGTGGCCCTCCAGCTATGGACCGAGTCAAAAAATCCCTCAAAGACAATCTACGCTTTTTAGAATCCATCGTCTTAGATGCCAAGGAAATTAAACGCGCACTCCCCTTGGACCTGTTGGCATGGGGGAAACGTCGGGGAGACCGGGGACGAGATGTGGAGATAGCCACTCGCGTGCTCTTCCGCGGTTTAGAAGCGGCCGCACAATATCAATTGTTTAATCGGTACCAATTAAAAAGCTGGAACATCGCAGTCGAACGACTCCCGAAAGAGATGCAATCCACCTGTCAGACTTGCTACCTCAACGACATTGATGGGAAATATCGTTTGCCACTTCTGGGACAGTTTCAGGCCTTAGCAGGATTGGGCGACCCCATGGGCCAACGTTTTAACACCGACTGGCCCAAAATGAAATCATTATTTGACGCCGCCGATCACGCCGTCCTTGGATATGGCTTCGAATCCCTAAAACCCGAACGGTTTCACCAACTTTTTGAACTGACCATGAAACTGACCGGTACTGTTGTCTCAGATCTTCCCTTCTTTCCGACATTGAAGTTCTAAATGAATCCACTGCTGTCCAAGATGAGATGAAGCCTATAAATACTGTGACTCTTCCGCCCTATCTGATATTCACAATAAATGCCGGGTTTCGGCCCGGCAGCCGAGCTCCTTTTGTTTCGGCAAAAGGACCCAAAACCATTGACGCCCCGTCAGGCCTCATTACATTGGACGGACGCGAGCCTTAGGAGCGCGGACCAACTCGCTACGCTCAGACAAGGCCCGCGGGTTCATCAGAGCGTCCCGCCCAGGAGGCCAGGCGGCAGGCGTCGATTAGGAAAGGAAAAAAACGACAGTACCTTGGGGAATTATTTGGAAGAACCATAGGAGAAAGCTGTGGATCAAATCCTAGTTTGGAAAAGAATGAAATGAACCCAACCAATTCTATGGAAGTCCGGATTTATTATGAAGACACCGATTGCGGAGGGGTCGTCTACTACGCTAACTATCTCAAATATTTTGAACGGGCGCGAACACATTATTTAGAGATACATGGACTCTCAGTAAGTGAACTCATTCAACAAGGAATAGAATTTCGCGTGACCAAAGCCGACTTGGCCTATCGGTCTGCAGCCGTGCATGGAGAGACCCTAGATGTGGAGACAAAGGCTACCGCCCATCGCCGAATTTCCATCACGTTCGCCCATGTGATTCGAGAACGCACTAGTCAACGCCTCATCGTGGAAGGCTCGGCCACTCTCGTGGCCGTGGATTCCCAGGGTAAAATTAAACGCATTCCTCCACCCATTCTGCAAGCCTTGAATATTTCGGCTGATGCTCCTCCTGTTTCAAACTGACTGCCTTTGCGCCCTAGGCCTGCCGTGCCAGAACACCCACCTCAGTCAGGCCATTTACTTTCAACTACCTTTTTGCCCTTTGTCGAATCCCTGGGACTGCAACAGGCTCTCGTCGCTAAACGACTCGTAGGCCAAATACCGGATACATTGATCTTAACCGAACATGAACCGGTGCTGACCCTGGGCAGAACGGCAAAGCCTGAACATTGGGAACCGCAATGGTCCCAACTCAAAAGCCAAGGCGTACATCTGCATCTGACAAATCGTGGAGGATCGGTCACCTATCATGGCCCAGGCCAGATTATTGGGTATCCGATTTTTCGATTACGAAACTTTTGCCCCGGCCCCAAATTGTATGTGCAGAACCTAGAAGAGGTGTTGATTCGGACGTTAGCGGAGTGGGAAATCCTAGGATGCCGGCATGAGGCCTTTCGGGGAGTCTGGGTGAAGAATACGGAGGGTCATTTAGAAAAAATCGCCTCCATCGGCGTCCGCATTTCACAGGGCATCACGATGCACGGCTTCGCCCTTAACGTGAATGTGGATCTTCAACCATTTTCTCTTCTTTCGCCCTGCGGCATAGAGAATTGTGTCATGACCTCAATGGAAAAACTTCTTGATCAGCAAGTAGATACAGCAATCGTGCGAGAACGATTAGCAGCCCATTTTTCTGACGTCTTCAAGTTAAAATGGACTGAACCGAAGGTTGAACCACCAAAGACATAGGGAAAGGAGAACTCCCTGCTCTTCATTGCTCTTATGATAAAGTTTGGCCTGATTGCTCAAATTAAATACTTTACCCTTCTACCTCTCCATCCCCTTGCCCAACTCCAACGCCCCGCCTTATTTCACACTCAGATAATCGGCCGTGCGGACAATGCTCTATTGACGGAGTAATAACTGACGTGCCTTCAAGTTATTCCTGGGGCATTGATATGTTTCAAGGAAGCTAGTAGCCTATCAGAAAGGACTATCCGTTATAGAGGAACCTGCAGATGAAACAAGTATTATTTATTTTCGTGAGCGTAGCTTTTTTTAATCTTTTAGGGTGTGTTTCTGAACCTATTGGACCAATTCAATATGACGAAAATGGGCATTCTTGCCAACAGGTCAAACGGCGTACTCCAGGATGGAAAGAAACAGAAATAACGAAATGTTTGTATCAACCATTGCCATCGGGCGGCGAGCGTGAAAGGAGGTAACCCATTATGGCCGATGTGGGGTCAGGGGTTGAATTACCATGTTTCTCTCCTTATACCGTCCAGCGTTTGCGCAGAATTTCTTTCGGCTCTATCTCATGCCCATTCACCATTGATCGTCTCTCCCCTCACCCTTCCCTCTCCCCCAAGTGGGCGAGGGTTAAAAAGAATTTGGTCTATGGTGAAAAGGTTGTGCCTTTCGTGACCCAGCATGCAAAAAGGGACTCGGCTGCCGGGCCGAGACCCGGCAATAGCAAAAATTTCGTTAACACTATAGTTGGGTACCCATATTCGACGCGTTTAACCTACCAACTGTTTTTGGGAAAAACCCCAAGATGGATTTCAGATAAAAAATGTCGGGAATGGCTGCATTGCAAACGCGCCTTTTTCTCTGTTCTTTAGATAAACTGATCAATCGGTCTAGATTCCCCAGCCCCCGCTGAGGTGCAAATTCGCCCCAGTCACATAGCGAGCGTCATCAGATAGAAAATACCGCACGGCTTGAACTGCATCTTGGACTCCGCCGATATAACCGGCGGGAATTTTTTTGGCCATTCCAGCCAATTCTTCGGGAGGAGCACTTCCGGAATCGACGAACCCTGGAGAAATGGCATTCACGGTAATACCATGAGGCGCCAATAGTTTGGCCAAGGTTCTAGTGAGGATGAGCACTCCGTTTTTGGCGATATAATGTGCGGTCACGTGAGGTTGCGCTTCCATCTTGTCCGCATTTGCCATGCCAAATGAAATGATTCGCCCATACTTTCTGGTTTGCATGCCTGGAGCAACCGCTTTGGCCAGAAAAAAGATTGGATCGAGATTATTCGTGAACATTTCTGACCAGCCTTCTGGAGTTTCTTCCATGAGAGGCACCCGATGATACGGCCCTGCGCCGTTAATGAGGGCGTCGATCCGGCCATAAGTTTTTTCAACCTGTTGAACGAGTTGCGTGGCATCATCGGATTTCGAGACGTCGCATTGAATCGCGATCGCTTGTCCTCCCTGTTGATTGATTATTTGCGTGACTTCTCGAGCCTCTTGTTCACTTGTGCGATAACAAATCGCTATCGTCCAACCTTCTTTCGCCAAATCTAGAGCCACACCCCGTCCGATGCCTCGAGCTCCTCCGGTAATCAACGCCACCCGTTCAGACATATTGTGCTCCTTTGGCTTTCCAGCCATAGTGTTCACTTTTGTGTGTCTTCACCCTCACCTAGCTCTCCCTTAAATGGAGAGGGGGAAGATTAAAGACTCATCTTCGTTGAAAGTTGAAATACAACAAATTCGCCAAGATACATTATTTACTGACGAGTAGCGAGACGCTTTTCTAATTCCTGCAACACGTTTTTGGTTCGGCTGGAAAAGGCTTGATTCTTTCGATCTTTGGATTCTTGAATAAAGACCTGAAGATCTTCAACGGAATCGAGATCTCGGAGAATCGGTAACAGGTTCACAGACAGACCCAGTGCCTGGGCTTTTTTTTGGGTAAGAGAACACACAGTATCAGTCGACCAGGGAATATGTTCAAACAGTTCTGGCACAGGTTTCCGCAATCCAATGAGGTAATACCCGCCATCGACTGTAGGACCTAAGACTATGTCGTGATCTTGCAAGCTTTTGGAGACGGTGGCAAGGAGAGGCACCGTGAGACCGGGAATATCCGTACCAATAATAATCGCTGATTGATATGTTGAATTTAGCGCTCTCTGAAAAGCTTGAGACATGCGTTGGCCAAGATCTTCGCCTACTTGCTCCCAAATAGGAATTTTAAACCGGCTGTTCATCGCACGAAAGAAGGGATGGTCCGGGGTTGGAGCTCCAGCCAAAATACGATCACAGCCTTTGAGGATTTGACATCGCTCAAGGAGATCCAATACCAGACTTCCATGAAGACTCGCCGCTTCATCTGGGGTCAGAGGCGGACAGAGACGGGTTTTCACATACCCCTCTATTGGTGCTTTGGCAAAAATGATGAGAGCCGTTGGAGCTGGAGGTTTGGCTGTTGATTTCGGACCATGGCCACGATTAGAAAAGTGAACCCGTCTTGTTCGTGAAGGATTACCGGACATGGCTGTAATACCGGTGAAGGTGTTTTGGATCCCAGCCAATCCAATAGAGAAAGCGTAAGGTCCACATCCGCACAATCGTTCGGAGAGGACCCTGCTGTTCCCATCGTCGGAAGGAGGTCGTGACCTTCTCTTGAAGTGCTACCACCCTCCCTTGGCGTTTTAACCGTCTGGTGAATTCCAAGTCTTCCATCAACGGCATGTCGGCAAATCCTCCCATAGATTCAAACACTCGACGACGGACGAATATGGCTTGATCTCCCGTGCAGATTCCTGACCACCGTGAGCGAACATTCATCATCCGGCTAACCACCCAGGCATATCCATGATCGTGCGGAAACCGTACATCAAACCGGCCTCCAACGACATCCGATTTCCCCATAACGTATTCAATACTGTTTTTCGCTACTTTCGGCAATTGGGTATCCGCATGCAAAAAAAGGAGAATATCTGTGGTAGCTTGCGCAGCCCCCATGTTCATTTGTACCGCACGTCCTTTCGCACCTGAAATAATTCGGCATGAAGGGTGGGAAGAGGTTTCAATACACGTCTGTGCGATATCTATAGTCCGATCTTGGCTACCCCCATCCACAAGGATAATTTCCTCAAAATCCAAAGGCAAAAGCCCCTCCAACAAAGAAGGAAGCGCCTCCTCTTCATTCAGGACCGGAATGAGGACCGCAATAGTCATGAGGGGAGAAACACCAAACAGGAATACCTGAGAATAGGAAAGGAGGTGGTTGAATAATTTGCGTTGATTTCCAATTAATCGTCGTCAGAAGAAAAGCATTATCAACAGGCGGGAATGGTCAAAAAAGTCCGTTCAGCAAGGCCGCGTATTGCTTGGTTCGTCTCGAAGAGCGAATCCTTTGTTTTGCGGGCGGCGCGTACGTTGAGTACGTGAGCACAGCAAAATGGCGACCTCTGCCCGAAGCCGCTCCCGGCCTTCGTAGCTCAGGTCACTTCGGCGGAGTAGGCCCGGCGAAGGCAGGGAACGCAGCCTTGCTTGTTCCATCCTGAAAGGTGGCCCATTTGTTTTCAACATTCCCGGAAGATGTGTTTAGGAACTGGCTGGCTTCTTTGGGGTTTGAAACATGAAAAAGACCACCATTCCGACGGTACCCCAATAAATCATATATTTATGCCAAAACAGGACTTCTCCAAAATGCATGAAGGCCATGGCACAGAGCAATGACGCCGCAATGACGGCATATCGTATTGCTGGAGTATCCACCGAAGAATAGGCCCACAGCGCCATTCCTGAAAAATAAATAATCATGGGGAAAATGCTGATTTCCGCACCGGTATTGACCGAAAGAAACACCTGCAAAAATCCAATGAAGACCATGGCAGAACCCACCATCTTCATGGCCACTCGCATTTGCCGATTTTCTTGTTCCTCCACCTCTTCTTCACGATCCGGTTGCGGTGGTGGGGCCTTCGGAACGACAGAATCTTCGGATGGTGACTGATTATTGTCAGAACGCATGGATTACCACTTAAAATGTTTGCTTAACGTGAGGCCTTGTTGAGAATAGGAGGAGCCCATCGACGACCCATACAACTGCGTGGGAATGTCCTGCATATGTTCATACATCACTTTGAAAAATGTTTGTCCATCTTGAATGCGAAAGGGAACATCATGTGGCCGGACTTCTAATACCACCTGCGTGCCTTTTCGTGTCGGGTTGGCGTAGCCAAATCCAGGATCGAAAAATCCGGCATAATGGGTACGCAATTCTCCACATGCCGCTTCATAGGCGACCATTTCCGCGGAAAATCCCGGGGGGACTTGAATCCGTTCTTTGGAGGCTAAAATATAAAACTCCTCAGGCTCTAAGAGCATGGTCCCCATATCATTGCGATAGAGGGGTTCCCAATAATCGGCGGCGGAATAATGGCCAATCTTACTAAGATCAATAATATGACTATTTTTCTTGGCCCGATATCCGACCACGGCCTGACCCTCGTCAGCATTGCCTCGCAAATCCACTCGAAGAAACAAACCCTTATCCACTCGCAGATCTTTAACCGGTAACGGCCGATCAGATGTTCCGTTTTCGCCATTATGACAGAGCAATGGGGTTTTGCGTTGGATCGCCCGTAGGGACGAATCTGAAACCAAGGGCTTTCCTGACATCAGTCGCAATTGGTTCAAGGCCAAACCGGCTTTTACTCGAATCGTAAAAGACCTGGGGACGATTTCTAAGAACAACGGTCCCTGATACCCAGGCCGTATTTCATCAAACCCCACGTGGAGATCCGTGACGACACGCGTAAAAATATCCAATCGTCCCGTTGAGCTCTTCGGGTTGGTTCGACCCCGAATGTCCTTTGGAAGTTTCAGCTCTTCCATTAACGGCACTAAATAGACATGTCCTTTTTCAAGAATCGCCCCTTCGCTCAAATCCATGTCGTACATCACCAAATCAGACCGATAGAGATCATCAATGGTGAATTGGGCTTGTTGATCGGAGGGTTCGGGAAGAAAACTACTGAGCAGACGATAGGCTTTGGTGCCTAAGCGTAAATCCAGGCTGGCAGGTTGGACCTGCTCTGGGGCAATCGGTGCATTGGCACGGACAACCCTCTGCCGTACAAGCGTACGTAATTGTTGAAAGGGAAGAATGCCAGATTTACGAGTCGAGGCCATTAATGATCATCCATCGCCCCAGCACTGCACATATCATGTGAAGCCGACGCATTCACCATCGGCAACTCTCGATTGTCGGTCGTGGTAGGTTGGGGATAATGATAGGTTTTGTTTTCGAAGTTTTTAAGCACCGCACCTTTTTCATCCAGATTGAGCAGGTATTCATTCGGCAATAAGGGAATTTTCCCACCGCCGCCTGGCGCATCAATCACAAAATGCGGAACCGCCATTCCGCTCGTGTGACCCTGGAGCGCCTGAATTATTCGCAACCCCGTTTCCACCGTTGTCCGGAAATGATTGGTTCCCTTGGTCAAATCCGCCATGTAGAGGTAATAGGGTTTGATACGAGCGAGGAGCAATTGATGCATCAACCGCTTCATTATTTCAGGATCATCATTGACTCCTTTGAGTAAAACGGTTTGGGCTCCCAATGGGACCCCAGCATCGGCTAATCGCCCACAGGCTTCGACCACTTCAGGTGTCAATTCATCAGGATGATTAAAATGCAAATTCATATAAATGGGGTGATACTGCTTCACGATCGCACAGAGTTCTGATGTGATGCGTTGTGGAAGGGTTCCTGGCACCCGGGTTCCAAATCGAATGAGCTCCAAATGAGGAATTGACCGCAGCGCTTTAAGGATGCGTTCGATTAAATGGTCGGGTAATAGCAACGGATCGCCGCCTGATAAAATGACATCCCGGACTTCTGTATGTTCCCGCAAATAGGCCACGGCCTGATCTAATTCGCCCTTTTTCAAAAATCCGGGCTTTCCGACCAATCGCTTACGTGTACAAAACCGGCAGTAGATAGGGCATTGGTTCGTTACCATCAACAAGACTCGATCAGGATAACGATGCACGAGATGTGGAACGGGACTATCGGTATCTTCTTCCAGTGGATCATCCTGCGCATCAATGTCGTCTAATTCAATGCCCTCAGGGACAACCTGCTTCCAAATCGCATCGCCCTTTTCTTTGATCGTTGCCAGCACCGTCGGGGTTATCCGCATGGGGTAGGGACCAACAACGTCGGAGACTTCCTTCTCATCTACCCCTAAATGTTTAGCCAAGTCTTTGGGTTTGGTAATACTTTGGGCCAGAACTTTTTTCCAATCCTCCATAACTTAGTCGCTCCTTTCCTCTGGCGAACTGAGGGGTGGGTTGGAGTCTACTCCAGAGTCATGCCCATTCTGGGTATAGCTATCGAGATATTGCACGATTTCTGCAGTCTCTGTTAACACAGTTTCTCCATCGACCAAAACAGGTACATAATACTGCCCGGAAGCCGCATACACCGATTTTCGAAAGGGGCGAACGTCCGGGACAATTTCATCTTCGTATGTAATACCTTTCGACACCAACTTCTGCCGGACGACTTCACATTCCGGACACCATTCTGTGTGAAACAGCTTCATAGGGTTCCTACCTGGGCAATTGGCCTATTTTCGTACTGTACCAGTCTTATTCCTCTTGTGTCTGTTACACCTTGGGAATGTTGAAAACAAATAACCCACCGTTCAGGATTGAATAAGGAAGCAGCGTTCCGTAACTCAGTAAGGCGTGAAAAGTGAATAGTAAAGAGCCAGAGAGATGAACCGTTGTCGGGTTTACGTAGCCAGCTCCATGTATCTTGTCACCTTACCCCTTACTCCTTACGATCTTTGATGGACTTTTTACTGTTCTTTGAGAATTCCACATGGTGTCATCACAGCATCCCGCATGCCATGAATAATTTTCTTGTCTTTAGGGCAGGTCGTCGCTAACACCCCCCCTAATTCGGCCTGCCCATCTATCACAAAATAATAGGGTGACAGCCTCACCCGGCCTTCCATCGTCGTGTTTTCACCAGACACCCCACCATAATATTCAACCATAACCACCTTACCTTTGTGAAATGCTTGAAGAATCGAAGGATTGGGGTCAAAGCCATTCAACGCTCGGGAGAGGGTATCCTTCCACTCTTGCTGGGACATATCATGCCCAATCGACACGCCACGGCTGCCCCATGCCAATTCTGAAAATCCCGAAACTTTTATGACATATTGCCGTTCTTTCTGAGTGGCCTCTCCTAACCAATCCCAATTGGACACGGCATGATCTCGATGCCGCAACCCGGGCAGAACGGCAGTAGGTGGCAATGGCCTTGGATCTAAGACCCAGGTTGGTGGAATGATGGCCTGTAGACAGGTCATGGTCTCCGGGGAAAGCGCCTTTTCCCAATAAGCCTCTAACATGGGATGATGGACCAAGGCCAAAGCCAATTTTTCCTCCATCCAGGGCTTATAGGGAGGCGTTACGACAACTCGCCCCTTTTTCGCGCTGTAGAGGATCAATTCTCCCTTGGGAATGTTCTTCAGATCAAACAATTCGTAAAACCGGTAAATCAGGGAAACAGGATGGTCTTGACCATCTTGTTGAACAAATAGCCCTTCCTCCGTAAATCGAATGGCACGAGGATGAACACAATAGGCTTCCCAGCCTTCCTGGGACAGTTTGGATGCAATCCACTCCATTTCGGCCCGATAGGCATCCGCTTCATCAGAGACCACAACCGCCAGAGAAGGGGGTTGTTCTTTGAGTGCCCCCTTCAACATTCGAGAAAAATTTTTAATTATTCCATCGGAAGTTGGCCACACGGACATGCCCCGTTGAGCGTACATGTGACTCAGGCTACCGGTTAACCCTATCCCTCCCGGCACGGAATCCAGTTCCGTCAGAGCCATACCGGAATCTGTTGGAATCAGATCCGGGCGAATGACCCCTGGCAATTGATTCTTGAAGCGATTCATCCGAGCAAACTCTAGCAGATCGTCCGGTTTGCCCATATCGAAATATTTATGGATCCATTTGGGTTGAGTGCCCTTCACGCTTTCAAGGTATAACCGATTGACTCCCGTATAAAACGCCAGAAGATGATGTCCAAGGTCTCCTAGAAATTGTGCCTCTTGAGCAGAAAGGGCAAAGGGTTGGCATCCAATACGCCAAACATCTTCTTTCCCGTCCTCAAAGAGCCCATCCTGAAGGAGGTGGGAACGAAACGTTTGATAGGGATGAGACATCACAAAAGAATGGACCTGGAAACTCCGTCAAGGATGAGGAATATCGAGCGGTTAACCTTCGCGCCTCTTCCATTGTTGGAAATCATGACGGTTATGAAACATATCGTCAAAGAAAGACCTTCAAATTTGTTCAATGGTGAGGAGATGACGAACCGCTTCAAATTCTGGATCGCTGGTCAGTAAGGTTGCCTGTTCGTGAATTGCGGCGGCAGCGGCAAAACAATCAGCGTAAGACATTGAGTGATGCGCTTTTAATTCGACAGCATACCAGAAATTGGATTCCGAAAAAGGCAGGACACGGATAGGAAGGAGCCCAATTTCCTCTTTTTTTCGCTGAGCCAGCTCCCACCCAAAATCCTTGGCAATGATATAAATCACTTCGCCAAGATTCATGCTATGCATGAGTACCTGATATTGCCCCGTGGCGGCGCCATTTAGAAACCCTTCGACGCGGTTGGCTCCTTGTTCGTCCTGAAGCCAACGAAGAAGTGCACAGGCATCAAGAATGAACTTAGTCGCGCTTGACATCTTGCCGAACTTCTCGTCGATGTTCTTTGATGAGTTGACCTGCCAAAGATTTTCGGCTTTTCAGAGAACCTCGTAGCGTTTTGACAGGATCTTCCGGTAAGGGAATTAATTCAATGTGTTCATCCGAAATTTTCACCTCCACCAAGCTTCCCGGCTTTAAGCCAACTTTGTCCCGGATGCGTTTGGGAATAACGATTTGTCCCTTGGAAGACATCCTGGCCGTTTGCATTTCTTACCTCTCAAATAAAGTAAGATATATATTTTTCATCTTACTTAGGATTATCTTGCGGGTCAACGAAAGCACAATTTTTTCGGATGGGCATTTCTCAAAATTGATGACCAAAGACACTGCCTCCCTTTCCCAGCACCCCTACCTTCGCGTATAAAAGGTACTACTGCAGCATAATTTTTTATGACAGCCTCTCTACCTGAAACCCGCACCACACCCATGTCCCTCACCCTCCTGCCATTAACAATTAAGGATCAGCTTAGAGCACATCAATCCCTTACCGCCACGATCCTGGGCCGTACGACCCCTCTCGCAACCTGGGCCTTTGCGCCTCATTACATTTGGAAAGATGTCATAAAGTATTTTTGTGCCGAGATAAACGGTTGGTGGTGTCTCTTTGCCGAACATGCTGACCATTTGTTTATGCCCTTACCTCCATTAGGGCCGAGGCCAGGAGCAGGGACTCCTGCTTCCGATTCATTACAAAAGGTCCTAGACCAAGTGATGACCTTTATGGATACCCGAAACACTGGCTCACAAGGTTCCCGAATTGAAAATATTCCTTCTGAACTCAAAGATATTATTCAGACTTGGGGGTACTCCTTCGCGAAAAAGGATTCGGATTATCTCTATCGGACCTCAGATCTGGTGCAACTGAAAGCCAATATCTATCAATCTCAACGTGCGGCATATAATCGCTTCTCTCGTGGCCACCGTATTCGCATAGTCCCCTATAGGATCTTAGACCGTGATGGGTGTCTGGCCTTGTTTCAGCGATGGGTCAACCAAAAAGAAGAATTTGTCCCTCCTCAAATAGGGGCCGGGACCGAAATCTCACGATTAATGTTGCGAGAGGCTAGCAGCGCGCATCGGGTGATGCTCCAACAACATCGTGAACTCGGATTAACAGGCCGGGTGGTTTGGGTGGATGGCTCGATTAAAGCCTATGCCTTTGGCTACCCCCGATCCCGGGAGGTCTATTGTATCTTGGCAGAAGTAGCCGATCGATCAGTCCCTGGCCTGGCGCAATATCTCTTCAGGGAATTCTGCCGGGATATTCAACAGTATCTCTTCGTCAATACCATGACAGACTTTGGGCTTCCGGGTCTGGCTCGGATCAAACATGCTTACCGCCCCACGCAAATGGTGCCCAACTATATGGCCCAATCAGCATGATCGAAGGACAAGAAAAAACAGATCTGCCAACCTTAAGAGTTGTTCTCCTATAAAACACCTGCCTATAATGGCCTGAGTGTCGCTTACCGCTCATTGCCATACTTTCTTGAATAGGACGATAACCAAATGAAGGGCCAGGAATACGGTATTGAACAATTTCGGGTGACTGAGGAACCGTTTTACCAGGAAGTGAACGGGGAAATCGGTCTGTTTACAGTCGGAGCCAGTAATAAAATTCCCGTCATGCTGAAAGGACCCACTGGATGCGGAAAAACTCGTTTTGTCCAGCATATGGCCTATAAACTCAATCGCCCATTGATCACGGTGGCATGCCACGAAGATTTGACAGCTTCAGATCTTATTGGTCGCTACTTGTTAAAAGGCGACGAAACAGTATGGGTAGACGGGCCGCTGACTTTGGGCGTCAAACATGGCGCAATCGTGTATCTGGATGAGGTCGTCGAAGCTCGCAAAGACACTACAGTCTTGATCCATCCCTTGAGCGATGACCGTCGCTTTTTACCCATTGAGAAAAAAGGTCAAGTCATCCAGGCTGTCGACGATTTCCTCTTGGTGATTTCCTATAACCCTGGCTATCAGTCCGTTCTCAAAGAATTAAAACAAAGTACCAAGCAACGGTTCATGGCCATTGAGTTTGGCTATCCCCCCAAAGAGACCGAAATACACATCGTTGAGCACGAAGCCCAAATTTCTCGTGAAATGGCTACTCGTCTGGTTAAACTCGGAGAAAAAGTTCGGAATTTACGCAGTCATGGGTTAGAAGAAGGCGTCAGCACTCGACTCCTCATCTATGCCGGAACGTTGATTCAACAAGGCGTGACACCAAATCGAGCCTGTGACGCCGCCATTACTAGACCCATTACCGATGACACTGATATGCAGCGAAGTATTCAGGAATTAATTAAAGCCATTTTCTAAGGACAGTTGCCCATAGAATATGGGATCTCTTTCTTAACTCCGAATCCACGATCCTCAATTGTCCTTTTCGAAATCCGGCGTTAACCGATTTCTTCCCAACCATTTATTCTTCCCCAACCGTTGCCGATACATTAAGAGTGGCCCGTTTCAGTTCTGGCAGCGTTACTTCTCAATCATTTTAGTTAAAAAGCTAGGATAAAGGGACACTCTATATGAAGCCACAACTCTCCACTGACCCGATGTATCTACTGCTTCGGGAAGGGAAAGTCACCGAATTCAACGCCCGATTTGCGGGAGGCGAAATCCCGGATCTCAGCCATTGCGATTTTCGTAGTGTGGATCTTCGTGGGCTGGAAGTAACGGGGGTAAATTTTTCCGGGAGTTATTTCAGGCAGGCGGATCTTCGGGGTGTCGACCTCTCTCAATGTCATTTAGAATGGGCAAGCCTTCACGGCGCCAAGATTTCTGGTGTCCTCTTTCCCAAAGAACTTAGTTCTCAGGAAATCCTCCTCTCTCATCAGCAGGGCACTCGGATGCGATACAACAGCTAAATTCATTCACCTCCATCAATAGTCATCATTCTTCTCTATCATGTTCCTCAGGTTCGATTCGTTGACAGTCTCCGCTTGTCTACTTACACTTCTTCTCGCCAAGGATTTGAGTAATCTCTATGACCCATCCACATAACATCATCGCCATCGTGTATGACTTCGATCATACGTTGAGTCCTCATTACATGCAGGATCATACGATTCTCCGACATGCAGAGATTGATCCCAAAGAATTTTGGCCAAGCTGCACGGCCCTCATTACTGAAAGGGGATATGATCAAGAACTCGCCTACATGAAACGAATGTTAGAAATTGAGGCGATTCGTGCCCTATCCAATGACGACCTGAAAAAGATGGGCGCTCACCTGACATTCTTCCCAGGTGTCCCTGAATGTTTTGAAGAACTGAATCAAAAATTGAATGCGTTGTTTAGCGCTCAAGAATATGAAGAGCTAGGCATTCGGCTTGAGCATTATGTGGTGAGTTCCGGCCTCAAAGCTATTTTAGATGGCAGTCAGATCGCCCAATATGTTAAAGCCATATTCGGGTGTGAATTTGACGAAGATGATGGACATATCAGTTTTCCCAAGAGAACAATTAGCCACACCCAGAAAACGCAGTTCCTCTTTCGGGTCAATAAAGACTTATTAAATATGGATCAGGACGTGAACGATCATATGCCCGAAGAGGCACGCCGAGTTCCATTTCGGAATATGATTTATGTAGGTGATGGACCGACCGATGTGCCCTGCTTTACTTTGATGAAAAAAAACGGAGGCTTTGCAGTCGCCGTCTATAACGCCGAGGATCATTCGCGTCGGTCATTTGAAAAATGTTATCAACTCGCTCACCATGCCGACCGGGTTCATTTTATGGCTCCCGCGGATTATCGTGCCGGAAGCCATCTGCGACTCATTCTGGAACAACATATCAAAGAAATTGCCAATGGCGTATTGGAAGAGCGCCGCCAAGGAGCCGAAAAGAGCCGCGTTCCCGCACCAACCCCATAACTTAACCAAGTCGAAAGTTTAGAGTGTTTTCTCCCGATGAGTAGTTTCTCTACATTGCACAACACTTTTCCGGTCAAGTAAGGTAAAGAAGAATAAGAAATTATCCTTCATCGCCTTCTCACCCGGAGGTGGCTCGTGCATGATTTCATTACTTCTCCTCACATGAAAAAGTGGCTGGTCCCGATATTTCTTCTTGCCCTACTCAGTAGTCCTTGCTGGGCCGGTGATCCCTTTGGCAATTCCACAGTAACGCCCGACAACAATGCCCCAAAAGACATGGCCTTCGATCAGGTCGACTGGAAACGGGTGCAAGGGGTCTTTAGCTGGATTACGATGGCCCGAGGGTTTAGTGATACCGCGTGGGATTCTTCAGAAGGAAGGCCGGGATGGAGAACCATGGAAGACGCCTACGTGAGACCGATTGATCCGGGTGTGTATGAATTTTCATCAGATACCGAAATTTTTTATATCGTCTTTGAAGGACAGCCTTTAGATGCCCCGGCACAATTTGCGGCGGCCTGGTTCGAAATGAAAGATGGCCAGGTTCCTTCAAATACCCCGGTCGCGAAAGACGTCATTGAGCTAGACATGAATCAACGATTTGGGTATTTCGAAATATTCCCCCCACAAGAAGGTTGGAAAATAGGGAATTACTTAGTCAAAATCTATTATGGCTCCCCAGGGCAAGACCTCCACGCTATCAACGTTGTTGGCACCATGCAATTCACGATCAAATAAGAGCTGCTCCCACATCTCTCCTTTCATCGATGTCTCAGCCATATTTGGGGAAAATCTCCAAAAAGGAATGCGTCCCAATTCCATAAACCCCCGTAAAAATGGATAAAGGCCTTGAGGTTCTTCTTTTCCTGGACTAAATTTAGCAAGGCTCGATACAATTTATGGCTAACTATTACCGTAAGTCACTTGGGAAAATTACTACTTAACACTCTGAAATTTTCTCGCCTATGGCCTGAGGAATGCACAGGAGGCATATAACCATGAAACGCATACTCGCAGTTTTTGTAATAGCCACCGTGAGCCTTTTTGGAATCGGTATTGCCAAGGCAGAGGATATTGTCGCCACCTGGTCGATGAAGGATGGGCCTTTAATGACTATTGAATTACAAGATCAAGATAATTTTCGAATGAACATGGGAGAAGATTCCTACATCCTCATGAGCCAGGGCAAAGGGTATATGGTTTCCAAAGAAAAGGGCGAATGGGTTGCCACCAGCATGGAAGACATGAAAAAAATGATGGAAATGTCTGGAATCAAGGATTTAATGTCCCAAATGGCGAGGAAGCAAATCCAGGATGATCGCCCTCCTCGGTTCGAAAAAACCGGACGAGTAGAAACCATTGCTGGGATCAAAGGGCAGGTCTATCAGGTGTCAATGGACAATACTATGGGAAAACCGGAGACCGTGGAGATGGTCTTTGGCGAAGATTCTCGGTTATTACGATTGCATCAGGCCCAAGCTCGATGGGCTGAATCAGCTGGGATGATGGGTGGTCGAGGTGGGCCGTCTTATAGCGAGTTAATTAAAAAATACGCAAAGAATGGCCCCGGCGGCGCGATGCTACGGTATGCTGATGTGATGAAATTAGAATCTATTAAAGAAGCCAACTTGGCCAGTAGCCGCTTCCGCGTCCCACGAGTAAAAGAAATGGACATGGGGCCCATGCGAAATAGAGGAAGGCAGCACACTAATCAACAAGGAACAACCCAACCTCCCGCCACTATTGACCTGGAACGAGAAATGGAAAAGGCAAGAATGCGAAGACAGGCGGAAAGACGCGAGACTGGGGGAGCTGAAAATCAACCCGCACAAGATGACGTTATGGAGGGAGTGAATTCTCTGCTCAAAGGCCTGTTTGGGAATTGAAGCCCTTCAGGAATTTGTTTCTACAAAGTAGCATTCACCTTACCGCGAGCGTTGAGGGAGCCATTACAACGATGAGGCACTTGAAGGAGCAGGCTGAGATTCAATTTTCTTTCCAGAAATTTTCCTTGATTGCAATATTTGCTCCAAGGTCAATAATGCATCGCGGCCGGAGTTGGTTTCAAAACCTTTGGAAAGACTGGTATCAGCATACTTATGGCCCTGTTGTTGTGTCGCGCTTTGGCTGAGACTACCGGACCAAGGGCGGGGATCCTGCGAACCATGTTTGCGGCCCCAAGCCGCAAGACAGGCTTTCGCAATGATTTTGTTGAGCGGGGCTGGGTTGTAAAGCATCTTTTTGATGTTCCAGGGCGTGAGACTCAGCGGATTGTAGCCCTTCGAGAGATAGCCTTCCGACAACAAACGTTCTTCCAGGTCCGTATTGGGTTGGATTCCTAAGAAAAACATCAAGGGGAACACCCGCTCTTCTCCTAAAATGGAGGCCACCATTTTATACGATTCAATGCTCTGCAACAGTGTCTCCTCGGTTTCGTCCGGAGAATTCAGCGAATAATTGAGAATGACCCTTCCCTTAAAACCGGCTTCCTTCAGATGCCGACACCCATCATAGAGATGTTCCAGCTTGAATCCCATGTGCAAGCTGTTGAGCACTTTTTGGGATCCCGCCGTGACCGCTACTTCTAAATCACCCACCCCTGACTGCACCATGAGTTTGGCGAGTTGGGCATTGATCAGGGAAGTCCGGACATATCCCGACCACTCAATGTCTAATTTCTCTGAAATAATACGTTCTAAAATTTCGATGCATTGCGGATAGGCGTCTTTGCCGGTAATAAATTGGGCATCTGTAAACCAGAACCGGCGGGCACCCCATTGATGGTAATACTGAGCGATATCCTGCACGACATTTTCTGCCGGACGATACCGGACACGCTTCCCTTCGATATACGGATAAAGACAAAAAGCACAATCGTAAGGGCAGCCGCGCTTACTTTGCACTCCAATACATTCGCCGATGTATTCCTTATATTGGGGGAAAATCGACGTCAAATAGGGAATATTAACGGATAAGGAATCCAGGAGGGCCGGAGTAGGTTTGTCCCCTTTCGTCACTCGCCCTTGTTCTCGAATGATAAACCGTTCTGCACTCAAGGGTTCGTCATTCAGCACTTTTAAAATGGCATCTTCCCCTTCGCCTAAAATTCCGATAATGCCTTCCGGCAGTTTCTCTATCAACTGATCGGCAAATGCCGTGAATGCCCCACCACCGATCATCATCCTGGCGGAAGCAAATTCTTTGTGAATCAACCAGGGATACGACAAATTATTCCGAATATCCGTGTAATACCGGTACAAATTCCGAAGGCCCTGAACAGAGGCCACTGCACGTTTCAAGGGGTTGCTGGCATAGTAAAAGTTAAACGCATGCTCAAGAGAGGCATCGCCTTCATGAGGAGAAAAGATTTGAATGTCCCGCCAGGAAAAACACACCAACTCCGGCTGAAAGATGGTGGTCGTTTCGCGAAGCTTGCCTTGTCGTTGATTAGGCGGGAAGAGAGAAAGGTCTAGGATTTGTTGGCGAACATCGGGGCGACGACGATGGATAAAATCGGCTAGATAGGTAATCCCTGTCGGATAGACCTTTTTGCACGGAAGGAATACATAAAGGACCGAGTTCATGGCGTTATTTCACCGCCACATGGATCGCCACAATGCCACCCGTCAAATTGTGATAGTCCACCGTCTCAAAACCGGCATCGTTCAACATGCCACACAACCGTTGTTGATCGGGAAAATTCCGGATAGAGGCCGGCAAATATTCATACACGCCCGTGCCATCTCTCGCCACGACAGTGCCAATCCACGGCAAAAGGTGAAAAGAATACCAATCATAGATCTTGCGAAATCCTTCCGAAGTTGGCCGAGAAAATTCCAGGCAAACAAATCGCCCACCGGGTTTGAGCACACGGCAAATCTCACGGAGGGCTTGAGGTAGATGGCCCACATTTCGAATACAAAATCCGGCCGTGACCGTCTCAAAAGAATTGTCGGGAAAAGTTAAATGTTCGGCGTTCATTTGTAGACAGGAAATTCGGTCGGCCAATCTTTGCTTGCGAACCTTTTTTTGTCCCACCCGCAACATGGCAACATTTAAATCAGCGGCAATAATTTTTGAGGAACATTGAAGATGGCGGTCCAACAAAATAGCCAGGTCGCAGGTGCCCGCGCCCAAATCTAACGCTTGCGTATTGGGTTGTTTTGGAATATGGGCAATGGCCTTACGTTTCCACGAATGATGGAGACCAAAACTGAGCAGAGAATTGTTCAGGTCATAAAACCGAGCGATTGCCGTAAACATTCGTTGAACGGCTTGCTCCCGGGCGGGGCCAGTCCACGTTGAGGCAGCTTTTCCTGGAATTTGCGAGTTTTCCACAGTGGGAACCATTCAGAGGAGGTAGCACCCGTTCTCGAGCTTTGTCAAGAATCAGGGATGTACTTCGAAAGGCCTTGTCATCTACTTAGTCTTCGTCTTCTTCCAACGGAGTGCCCAAACAGCCAGTTGTTCATCTGATTGGGAATATTTTTCAAAATGGAGGAAAACCTGCCTTACCGGGTCATATTGGGTGAGATAATTCATGCCAAACAAAGGAGGACTTTCTATGTTGAGCCTGATCCATGACTGTGTCGAGCTACTATACATGAAAGTGACACTTTTCCCGGAGGGGTTACTGTAGGAATTGGAATGATCATTTGCTACATACAACAAAACTTCCTGGTGTATATCATAGGCGATGGCTGCACCATTTGCCGGAAGTGGCGTTTCTTTCACTGCAATCTTTTCCCATTTCAGATTGGGAAGTGAATAGGTCCATAGGTCACCATTCCCTGTATTGTTTCCCAAAGATACAATCTGTCTGGTTCCCGCTTCCCATAGAAGCCTTTGGGACCACCCAGGGATCGAGGGAGATTGATACGTTTTCCAGCTTTTTTGCTTAGGATCAAAATGAAATGTTGACGACCCATCATGCCCGATAAATTGATCGGTTACGGAATCCCAAACTAAGCCATGAGCAAAGAGATTGGGAGAGGATATTGTGAGTAATTCCCACTGTTTCTTATCCGGGTCATACCACCATGTCGCTGGTCTGAGAGCATCAAGGTTTGCCCCATTATTCTGAAGTTGTTTCTTCGCCAAATGGGCATGGTCGGGAAATCCGACAAACAAGAATCGGCGGGAAGGCGGATGATAATCGAAGGTATCGAAGGCATGCATGGCCCAGGGCCTTCCTTTACTGGTCATGGGGTATCCTTCAGGGGTTACCGTATAGGTATTGACTGGATCTGGCTCATAATCTTTGGTCCAATGTAAGTTTTCTAATTGAAGTCGGGTGACGCTATTATCGTAATCCACTTCATGGGTATCCGCCCCGAAAAAGAACACTTCGTTTCGATCAACCGCCAATGAAGCGGCTCCATGAAAGACTTTTCTTGGAGCATCGCCACAGGTATCTAATTTGACCCAAATGTTGGAGGGAAAACTTTCCCAATCAAAAGGCGGGCACTTTGGAGTAATTTCTGAATAAGCTGGACTGAGGCTATCAAACAGGCAGGTACTCAGAATTAGGGAAAAACCAAACAGGAAGAAATACCCTTTAAAGGAGTGGCGTGAAACCAAAACGGTAGGATTTTCAGATGAACAAGGTGGTTTCGGCACCGGCGCAGGCTACCAGGATGGCGGGAAGCCCCATCACTTCGTCGACCCCTTCGGTCACCGCTTGCGCATCAACGCCCATATATTCCAGACCTGCACTACAGGCCACGAGCTTGAACTGTCCCACCTGTTTGGCCTCTTGGAACATATCTGAAATCAATGGGACCTTCCGTTCACGAATCAAACGGGCCACTTCCGGAGCTTGAGCCGCATATTCTGGAGGGAAATCCAGGTCGTTCAATCGACCTTCGGCTAATTTTTTGATGGTCCAAAAGAGGAGCACCACCATCACATCCTTGCCCATCGCAGAAGCGGTCAACCCCAGAGTCGCCACTTGGTGCAATTTATCGTAGGTGGCATTGTGAGCGTAAATCACAAAGCGTGGTTTCATCGTGTCATCCCTCTAGGGTCCTGGGCTCACAAATATCTAGGCTTAATTTCACCATTCTCAATAACTTCAACATACTCAAGGCATGTACGTTTTTATGGTTTACCGCCTCACGGGACGAATAAGCGCAGGTGGTTTCCGCCGCGTAAGGGTCCAGTCTTCCTCTTCATACAACAAGCAACATTTGAGACGACCGCAAACCCCAATGCGATGACTATCCATATTTCCCATGGGACCCTCTCCACGACCACGCGGGTACACCGGTTTAAAATCGGTTAAAAAACTTGAGCAACATAACACCAACCCGCACGTATCGACGCCACTAAGGCGCCCGGCTTCCTCGCGTGTAGAGATCTGCCGCATTTCGATTCGGCAGCCAAAGCGGCGGGCGAGGTCTTTAACCAGTTGCCGAAAATCAATCCGTTCATCGGCGGTGTAGGTAAAGGTCAGCGATCGCCGCAGAAACGAGCCAAACACTTCGACCAATTTCATTTCCAAACCTAAAGACTCGATCAATTCCAAGCAATAGTCATGACCTTCTTGTGCCAACCGCTGCTGACGTGCAATCCCACGTTCGTCTTCTTCATTGGCCTTACGAATGACCTTCCGCATGGCCCGCATGGGTGGCGTAAAGGGCAAATGTTGTGGAGGAAGGTAAACTTTCCCAAAGGTGTGATCCGTCTCCAGGTCCAACAAAACCCAATCGCCAATTTTGATCGAAGGATCTTCGGTTTGAGTTTTTTTGACCTCTCCGAGATCCCGCACTTTTACGCCGATTACAATAATTTGGTCAGGATATGTTTCTTCCGCTTGTTCACTATCGGGTGACATCATTTATACTCCGAGGATGTAGAGATGGGGATTCTTTCCTAACCCGCAATCATACCCGACTTCAGGCAAGAGGCCAAGATACCAAAAATGTCAAACGCAAAAGAACAAAAAAGGCTGATAATGCCCCAAATTAATTAATCTACTGCTGAGGCCGTAAAAAGGGAGGGGTCTCGTGATCTAATTGATAGAGGGTCACAGGTGCCAATGGTTCGGCAAGATGACGTAGGATAGTCTCTCCTTGAAAGCCAGGCTGATAGACATCGAAGGCTTGGGCGTGATGATACCGGCAACCAAATGGCTCCAAGCCTTGTTTGAGCCCCTCCGGTGGGTCCCAATGAGCCGTCAGCAAGGCCGTTCGGGCAGGATTGCGGGCGCTGAACATGAACGACAAATGATCAGGGTACCAATCAGCGCCCCCCGTGGCGTAGGAGACAAATTGCTTTGCTTGTGCGGTTTGGCACAATTCTGAGAGGTACCCATTGGTGAGAAAGCCGTTTTCTCCCACGTCCAGCCATTGCCCAGGATGCGAAAGACAGGCATAAGCCGCATAGCTTCGAACTTCTTTGAGTTGTTGCTGCGAGGCAAAGACTAATTGTATGGGACCGTACTTCGCCACGAGTTTTTTCATAGTCTGATTCTGGAGTGCGGACCGACCATCGTTGGTGGGCCCGCTATCGGCATGGACCAGGACATTACGCCCACGGTCAACAATCAGATAACAATTGCGAGGCAGTTCCACATCACAGGGATCTTCACCATAGAACGGCACGGACACGATCTCCACTTCGCCCACTCGCCAGGATTCTCCATGGGCCATTTCTTTGACTTCAGTAAAGCCCAATTCCCTGAGTAATGACAGGTAATCATAATGGAAGGTCTTGCGATTGCGTCGGCTGGGGACCACAATCGGAATGTTTTTGGGTAGATGATAGAGTGTGCGCGGATCTACATGATCATCGTGGTCGTGCGTTAAGAAGATAGCCGAGGGACGAGGGAGCAAATTCGCCCACAGGGATGGCACCGGTGCCTCGGCAAACCATGGCATGAGCCATGGATCAAACCAGAAAAAATGGTCCTGGTGACGATACATGAGGGCCGCATGGCCAATATGCACAACGTTTTGATCTTCAACGATCTGTCTATAATGGTTTTCAAGGGAGGATTGTGGGGAAATCGCGAGACAATCGTGATCTTGAAGGAGCGTAAAGAAACGAAGGAGTTGAGACTCCAGATCCCGCCCGCTGGCTTGGGCCACGGTTTGAATCTCGCCCATGGTATGACGGCCGGTAAGAAAACCTAGAAAATTTCCAACCTTCGGTCCAATGGGACGCTCAAATCCAAACGGAATAGCCTGGCGGGCGACGGCATTGAAAATGCGCAATCCTCCATAGGTCATCGCGTCTGACGCCGACGGATTTTTAGGATAATTCCAATGAAACGTGCCGTCGGCTTTCCGTCCACATTGAATATGTTGCTGTAATGCCGGCCGTGAGGCCACGACTTCTGCATAGGCATCTTCCAGGCGACGCCGGGTCTGTGGATCATCAATAGAGGTGCGTTTGGCCATGATGTCGCTTATGGCCGTCTCAATCCCACTCATCATGATTTCATGCACTTGATGAAGACTGCGAACGACAGCGGGGTCCACCCCTCCTAAAAACGGAAACGGGCCGGGGGGTTCGGTACTTTCCAACTGAACCCACACCCAAGGATTCAGCCCCACAAATACGTTGGCGTCAATAGTGTTCCAGGGATTCATATTCGTGAGGCGTGAAGCGTAAGGGGTAAGGCGAGAAGATAAATTGAGCTGGTATTTCTTTTATCAAAGCTTCTCACTTTTTACTACTCACTCCTTACTTGTTCCTACAGCTGGACCCTGGGCTCAAAGAGCACCTGAATGGTATTGGAGTCTGGATCGGCTAAATAAAACGAGAAACTCGCATCCCGATGCAGTTTTGGAGGGTGAACGATGGTCACGCCTTCTGCCGAAACTTCGGCAAACAAAGCCTCAACTTTTTCGCGGGAATCCATCAAAAACCCTAAATGATCCAAGGGATGATGCGGAGAGGCCGCAAATTTCTCATATTCTTCCTTGGGGACTTGGTGGAGGGCCAGATTATCTACCCCCGTGCTCAAATACACATTGTCGGGATCAGGTTTCCACACAACCTTCATATCAAAATGGCGTTCATAGAAGGCTTGAGAGGTAAGGACATCACGCACCCGAAGCGCAAGATGCCGTAATCCTCTTGTTTTTCCAGTATATTCCATCAGAGAACCACCTTATTCAGTAGCAACGCGAATTTGGCAAGAAGCGAATTAACTGATATCACCTGATTTCTGAAATTAGCCCCTCCCGCCTAACCCCTTACCCCCTCACGATCTTTTTTGCCTTTCCCACTTCTTCCTTGTCGAACGTTTCGCATCATACCCAGGAGGTAAGAAGGGAGCAAGTACAAGAATCCATAAAGAATATGGTATTTTCAACCAATAAGATTATTACTATTTCGGCGAGAGCTATTGAGAGGGGAATGCACAATGTCTCAACTGGTATGGGCGCAGAGTATTCGATTGATCACATTAGGATTTTTACTCACAGTATTCATGGTCAACGGCGTGGGAACCGCCCATGCGACGGAAGCATTAGCGCCCACGATAACCGGAAAAGACGGGGCTCCAATGGCGTTGATTCCCGAAGGGTCATACCATATGGGCGTTCCACAGGCGGCAAGAGATGGTGGTGTGGATGAACGACCAAACCATGAGGTGTTCCTGGATAGTTTTTATATGGATCTCTACGAAGTGACGAATGGGCGGTACCTGCAATTTGTGACAGAAACCGCGCACCGCGTTCCCCAACATCCCACGGATGCGAGCTTGGGCCTATGGAAAGGAAGTATGATGCCGGAATCGGTGACCGATTTGCCGGTTATCAATGTAGATTGGTTTGACGCGGACGCCTATTGTCGCTGGGCGGGGAAACGCCTCCCGACCGAAGCCGAGTGGGAAAAGGCTGCTAAAGGAGAAAACGACTGGCGCTTTGCCTGGGGCGATGTAGAACCCACCACTGAACATGCAAATTTCAATCAACTCGCTTGGCGCGGGGAGGCGACTTTGGTTCAAGTCGGGATTTATGAAAAGGGTAAAAGCCCTTACGGCATCTATGATGTAGCGGGTAATGTCTGGGAATGGGTCTCCGATTGGTATGAAGCTGATTATTATTCCAAGAGTCCACCTCGGAATCCCCAAGGTCCGGAGACCGGCAAGTACAAAGCAGTTCGCAGTTCCGGCTGGCAGGGGGAGACACCCCAAATGCGCGTGTTTACTCGAATCAAAAGTTTGCCGAACGATCGAAATAATTCCACTGGATTTCGTTGCGCGAAGGACGTTTCGGCTTCAACCACTCCCTGAGCCGGTCGTGCTGAAACAAACAACTCAATACTGGTAAGGCGTGAAGCGTTAGGCGATGAAAAGCTAGGAAACCGAACGTTCAACCCCACTGTATGAAGCAGAAACAAGCCCAAATCGGCTTTCAAGGTCTCAGCGTTGGAGCGCTTGAAAGCCGAATGGCCCTGGAGATGGAACGGTTGATCACTCGCCATGGCGGCATTCCGGTGGTGGCCCCGTCCATGCAAGAACTTCCTCTGTCCGATCACCCCGAAGCTCTGGCCTTCGGCGAAAGCCTGCTATCTGGGAATGTTGATGTGCTAGTGCTCCTAACTGGAGTCGGCTTTCGAACTCTATTAGAGATTCTGGAAACACAGTTTTCCCAAGAGACCATTAAGGAAGCATTAGGTCATACTATTCTTGTTGTCCGAGGACCCAAGCCGGCTGGTGTGGTCAAATCCCTCGGGTTGCTCCCGACCATTCAAGTCCCCGAACCCAATACCTGGAGAGACATTCTGGTTTCTTTAGATAATTCCTATCCAGAAGGGCTGACAGGAAAGCGAGTGGCCGTACAAGAATACGGCATCAGCAATACGGAATTATTAGAAGGCTTGAAACAACGAGGGGCCAAGGTGACTCCCGTCCCTGTCTATCGATGGACGCTGCCAAGTGATCTGCAGCCACTCCAACAACTTCTGCAACATATTTTGAATGGGGACATACCGATCTTGCTCGTGACGAATGCCATTCAGGTCGATCATCTCATAAAAATGCTAGACAACCCCTCAAAGATCAATCAACTCAAAACCGTGCTCAGGCATATGATGGTCGCCTCCATCGGCCAATTAGCCAGTGAACGGCTACGGTATCATGGATTTCCCGTCGATTTAGAACCCTCTCATCCCAAAATGGGCATCCTCGTCAAAGAAGCCAGCCAACAGGCACACACCATCCTAGCCAACAAACGACTGTCCTCTTAACTCTATTTGGGGGTTCTCTTTTTCGACGCCTGCCGCCCGTCCCTTGGTCTGACGCTTTTTTCAAATGGCGGGCCTTGTTTGAGCGAAGCGAGTTGGTCCGCCCTCCAAAGGCTTGCGTCCGTCCAATCTGATAAGTTCGGGTGGTGCGTCAATGGTTTTGGGTCCTTTTGCCGAAACAAAAGGACCTCGGCCGTCGGGACGAACCCCGGCAATAGAATCTAAAACGAAATTTCCAGGTACAGTATTTTTCGAGAATCGTTACGGATGAAGGTTTGCACCTAACCACAGTGCAAGACCATAAAGGAACAAGGTTAGCACAAACAAAATAAGCTTGGCGGATTACTGGGATCTTTAAAACCCAAAAACGAAAAATCCGAATCCCTTGGATTAAAACTAAAATGGGAATTCCAACACCGGCAAGTATATACCCGATCACTCTTGTCCAAAACAGAATATGAGGATGAGGGATTCCTCAATATTCATGGGCTTTATCTGTTTTGGACAGCATATGGGGCACAAAATTGAAAACCGCACATTTTCATCCTAAAACCCGCATGAATATTGCCCTTCATTTTTGGGATTTTGGCTGTCTTGGACAGCAATGATACCCGATATAAAGCAAAACTGAGAGCCCACTGACCGGGACAATCCAATCGAACTTAATGCCAATAATTATGATGTAGACCGGTAAGCACAGTCCAAGCGCCCACCAGCCCCAAGGGCTTCCCTTTTGGGCTGAGGAAATAATTTGATTCATTAAAGAAAAAAAGGAATTAGACGTTTAGTTCTCATTCGATATTCATCATATAATGGAAAACGTGCCAGGAGAAGCTGCTCTTCATACCCCAGTTTGACCCACAGCGTCACCACTAACCCTACCCACAGTACCATCCTGAACGGGAACGGCTGATCCATCATCCAAGCCAACGTCAGTAACAAGAGGCTCGTATACATAGGATGCCTGATCCAACGATAGGGACCATGAACCACTAACCGCCCATGTGCAGGGATCTCCGGAAACGCTCGGATGTTTCCTAACCCCATGGCCAGGAACGCCCATATGGCGATAATTCCACCACAGACGATCATTCCTCGTAGACCCCAATGTGTCGGCCACAGTGGCCCGAGAACCATGAGGAGTGCAATCAACAAAAATTGCGTACTGACTAATACAAAGGAAAGCCACGAATGGGAAAATTCTTCGCCCTTCTTGGTCATCGTCATGAATCACACTCCATCATTAAGATCTTCAGTCAATCTTCCGACGACAATTTTGAGTGAGTACAATGAATCTATCAACCTCAAAAGTCCAGACTTCGCTTTATACATCGGCCCACTCCGCCATGAACATTCTGTGGACCAAACTCGAAACGTCATTCCTTAAGCCGGTTCTTCCGGCGTTCTTTTTTTTCGCCGGTGTCACCTATGATTCTCTGACATTAACGCGAATCGACCGCCTATTTGATAACCTCATCCTTCTCTTCTATCTCACGGTTCTAGGAGTCCTGGTTATTCTGACAGGACGGTTTCAGCTCGGACTGATTCCACCCTCATCAGATCCCACATCGTGGAATGCCCTCTCCCTCGTCCATCGAGCACAACCGCATTTGGCCAAAGGTCTTCAATTCCTGTTGGGTGGTCTGTTTAGCGCCTATGCCATCTTCTACTCGCAAAGTACCACATTTTCTTCTACGGCCATCTTTTTGGGCATCATTGTGGCTTTTCTGATTGGAAATGAATTTCTTCAAACCCGCTATTCCAGCCTCAAGATGCTCGTAAGCCTGTTTGCTCTCGTCACCCTCAGCTTTATGACGTTTTTCTTGCCAGTCCTGACGGGTTGGATGAATAGTGTCGTGTTTGTGATTGGAGTCCTGATTACCGGAGTCATTATTTGGCAGATCGTTCGCCTGACATTACAGGGTTCAGCCAATCGATCATTTCGAACCGCATTCAGGATTAGTGTTCCGGCCTTTGGGTTAATCATTCTCTGTACCGTGTTGTATTTCATGAATTGGATCCCGCCCATTCCACTCTCGTTAAAGTTCGGGGGAATCTATCACGCGATTGAAAAAAATCATGACGAATACACCCTCACCTATGAAAAAGGTCCGTGGCATGACCTTTGGAAAGAATCCAATGATCGTGTGGGAATTGATGCTCCAGTTTATTGTTTCTCATCTGTGTTTGCTCCCATCACACTCCAAACCACGATTTACCATCATTGGCAATGGCGACCATTTGATGAACTCGCATCCTTTAGAACAACTGATCGCATTCCTATCGTGATTACCGGAGGGCGTGAGAAGGGTTATCGATCATATACGACGAAACGCCGCGTCCAGCCTGGTGAATGGCGCGTGAATGTGGAAACCGAAGATGGACGCTTACTTGGCCACATGACGTTTATTGCCGAAGAAAATTTTTCTCTCCAACATGAGATGACAACAATCACACGTTAGAAATTTCTCACATGTCATAGAAAAATTTCCTTCTTATCATGTCCTCAAAAAAACTTTTTCCTGAAATACGAATTTTCATTTCCAACATCGTCAAAAAAAATTTTAAATTTTTCTGGAAATAATGGAACAAACGTTGTAGTATGTTTCAAATATCAAAATGCAGAACTATCAAAACACTTTCTTGCCGATAAAAAAAAATCCTCCTCGCAATAACGCTACATAAAAATTTTTGTTCATCTTCGATACAGAACAACCGAATAAATCTAGCGTGATCATCAGCATTAACTCACAGGTTCATTTTCTCACATTCAACAACTCACCAGAATTATCGGTGAGTCTTTACTGCGGCTTCGGGTCGCATCTATTCTGAAAGGGGGTGAGTGCATTGGCCACTAAGAAAAAGGCTGCTAAGAAAAAAGCGCCGGCTAAGAAAAAAGCGCCGGCTAAGAAAAAGGCTGCTGCCAAAAAGAAGGCACCGGCTAAGAAAAAGGCTCCAGCTAAGAAGAAAGCTGCCACCAAAAAACGGTAGTTTCTTTAGTTGGGTTGTCATGACGCCGGATGGGGCTTGCTCCATCCGGCGTTTCTTTTTTCATTCCCCTCCCTACGCCCTCCCCTTCCCGCTCTCTCATTTCATGCATGAAACTGGGATTGTTGTCGCTCTAGACTCCTTAAAAGAAGCCAACCAGTTTTTGGAGCCAGTCCTCTCTTGACGACACAGACAACCACCTGGAATGATCGAAAAACGGAAAGAAAAGTGAGTTCATTATTTTGTGTTCTTGTTTGAGGGAAGGATCGGTCTATGTCACACCTAATTGTCGCCATTTTACTGCTGTTAACATTTTCCCACTTGGGATTTGGGCTACCATCCGCTTGGGCTGCCGATGCCCCAGTCAGCCCGCCTAAAAAATCCACATTGGCCATGCAAAAACAAGCCGAAGAGGAATTGGCGAACCTCCGCAAGAAACCAGAAGAATTTCGCATGTTGGTGACGGGGGTGCAAATTTTCTTGGGACGGTTTGGGTATGGGGTTGGGCCGTTTACCGGACAACTTGATGAGGCCACCAAACAAGCGTTAACCGCGTATCAAAAAAAGACCGGCTTGCCTGTCACCGGAGACATCAACTTCGAAACGTTACAACGGCTCACCGAAGATGATCAGGTCCTCAATCGGATTGTCCCATATCTTCCTCCCTTTCAGGCTAGGAATGAAGATTGGAAGAAATGGATCGATGTAAAAGGGAGTTGGATGTTAAAAGAAGGCAATACCGATGATGTGTTGCATACGTCCCGAATTACCTGCATGCAGGAATTTCAGCGGTGCATCGATTCTACTGCTTCCTTGGTAAACGGCAGTGCTCCACAACTTCGGGTCCATACTCATGTATATGACGTAAAAGAATGGGATGACCACAAAATTGTGTCTCTCCCCTATGACGGAGAGGCCTGCGCGATTAGTATTCTTCGTATTTCCAAAAAGCCACTGGTCGTGACTCGATTCTTGACGCTCCAGCGCGGCCCAGGACCCTGTGCTAAGGTTAAAGCCGAAGACCGGCAATATGTCTTGGATGATGGACGCCAAATCTATCAAGCGTTGAAAGTACAAAAATCCAAAGCTATTCAAGAAATTTTGCAAGTTGCTCAATAATCAAGCATGAATGGTTTGTCTTACCATATTGAAACACGGGTGGATCCTCATGAAGTCGCTGATGTTTATCGACGATCGGGGATTACCAGGCCAATTGACGACCTCCCTCGGCTGACACATAGGCTCCAACATGCCAATCTTCTGATCAGTGCACGCGACCAGGGGGGACGGCTGATTGGCTTCGCTCGTGCGCTAACTGATTTTAGTTATTGCTGTTATTTATCCGACCTGGCAGTTGATCGAGACTACCAGCGCCAGGGAATTGGTAAGCAACTTCTTCACACCATGCAAGAGAAACTGGGAGAGGGGGTCATGGTGTGCCTCCTCTCAGCTCCAGAAGCCATGTCCTATTACCCCCATGCAGGATTCCAGAAGGCCGAACAGGCCTGGTGGATTCCCCGCAAGCGTTGAAGGGCTTCAACCTGATACCCAAGGTCATGATCCCACGGAAACACAAACCAGCGACGGCAATATGTCTTGGATGATGGGCCGACAATCTATTAGGCACTGAAGATTCAAAATCCAAGCTATTGAACAAATCTTGCAGGTAGCCTAAAAAGTAAAGGGTAAGGAGACGGGAGGCGTGGGAAACGGCGAAAGGTCAAGAAAGTCATTCTCCCGCCACCGATTTTCTGATTCCTCAACATGACATTAACGCGGGAATCCAGCATTCCCAGGCCTTGAAGGGAAAAGGCCGATGGATCCCCGATTAACAATGTCGGGGATGAGGGCCTTGGGGAATATGAAGCGGACGGCGCAAGGAATACATTCTCCGAGTCACTTTACGCTTCACGGCGCACGTCTTATCACCCTCCTAGCCTTTTCCGCGATAGACCCACGAGAAGTACAAGCCAGCCACAGCAATCGTAAACAGTTGAATGGTATGAAGGATTGGACTGCGCTGGGCGCCCTCGGACGGAGGCGAGAGAATAAAATGAAACCCCAAAAATTCTGGAGTTTGGTCCAGAGGAGTTTGCCATGGAGGGAAAAGGACGGCCAGGATAAGTAAACCGGCCATGATATAGAGAATCCGAAGGTTCAGTCCCTCTTGTTGGGGTTCTACTTCAACCTTTCGGTCTGCCCGATTTCCACATTTTGGACAAAAACGCCCATTCAGTTGGAGGCCATACCCACATGATGGACAAGGTTTTGTGACACCCACGGTCAACCCTCTTTTTCTATCAGTAAGGAGTAAAATGTGAACAGCCATGAGGCGTAAGGCGTAAAGGGAATCTATTGTTTCCCCTCCTGACGCCTGACGTCCTTTTCATTTTGCCGGTTTCTCAATTGCTCGTCTAGATATTCCTTCAAGAAAAATTTGACCATTTTCCACTTCATTTCTATAATTTCTCTTAAAATCTCACTTCCTCTTCTTTACTGAGTATCGTTGCCCCTCACATCATTTTGATGCCTTCATTTCTCAATCATCTCGTTGGTCACTGGACCAATGGGGTGAACCTCTGTTTCATTCACCTCCATCTTTCAAAGGATATGACGTGACTATTTCTTCTTTTCGGGTGATTTCCGTGATCGGTGCTGGAGCCTGGGGAACGGCATTGGCCCACCTACTCGCTACCAAAGGGCTGAATGTTCGACTGTGGGCCTTTGAACCAGAAGTGGTTGAAAGCATTCAAACCCAACGTGAGAATTCCTGGTATCTGCCGGATGTGGTCCTTCCCAATTCCATTCAAGCGATGAACAGCTTATCGGATTGCATCCAAAGCACAGATCTAATTGTCCTGGCCGTACCGTCTCACACCATGGCTGGAATGATGGCACAACTTCGCCCCCTTTTAAAAAAACATCGCCCAATTACCATTGCGACCAAAGGGATTGAAGAAGACACGCTGCAACTGATGAGTCAGGTGGTAGAACGCCATTTGCCCGAAGCCTGGCACACCTGGATTACCGTCCTCTCCGGCCCGAGCTTCGCCGCCGAAGTCTGTCGTTGGAAACCAACCACTATTTTATTAGCCGGTCGAGATTTTAATTTAGTAAATCGGCTGCAACAGATCTTCCTCACACCGCAGTTTCGCGTCTACGCCGGTCGCGACCTCATTGGGGCTCAATTAGGCGGGGCCCTCAAGAATGTCATGGCCATCGCAGCAGGCATCGTCGACGGTTTAGAGTTAGGGGGCAACGCCAGAGCCGCCCTCATCACACGAGGGTTAGCGGAAATGATTCGGTTAGGCAAAGCCATGGGAGCCGATACCTCAACATTTTACGGTCTTTCAGGATTGGGGGATTTGGTCTTGACCAGCACCGGCGTGCTTAGCCGCAACTACCAGGTAGGCCTCCAACTGGCAAAAGGGATTAATAGAGCGACACTCAGTACCAGCACTCGGACTGTGGCCGAGGGTATCATCACTTCCAGGGCCGCCATGGCATTGGCTACACAACATCGCATAGAGATGCCCATTGTCCAAGGGGTCTATCGTGTCCTGTTCGAAAGCAACAATCCTCGACATATCGTCAGTGATCTCATGTCCCGAACAGCCAAAAGCGAAGTCGAAGGTACGGGATCGACCGGAATGCACACTTTTACCCCCTCTAGTCATTCATGAATCAACAGGAATTGACAAAGTTGCTCCAAGAAGTTCGGGCTGGGAATGTGTCGATTTCCAAGGCACTCACACAACTTCGCACCCTTCCTTTTGAAGATTTGGGCTTTGCTTCAATCGATCACCATCGAGCCCTCAGACAAGGGTTTCCCGAAGTCATCCTGTGCGAAGGCAAAACATCCACCCAAATTCTGGCCATCGCCAAAAAACTCCTAAAATCCAAAGGTCCCTTTCTCGCAACTCGCGCTGAGCCGGCCATTGCCAAAGGTCTAGCACGACTCCATCCCCACGCGGTCTACCACAAAATGGCCAGAATCGTGTCCGTCGCCGATTCCTCACGAAAAGCAGTAGGGCTCGTCGTGATTGTGACGGCAGGCACCTCAGACATTCCAGTGGCTGAAGAGGCGCGAGTCACCGCAGAAATCATGGGCAGTCATGTCACCACCCTCTATGATGTGGGAGTGGCCGGCATCCATCGCTTATTGGATCGCCAGGAAATTCTGCATCAAGCGAGAGTGGTGATCGTGGTAGCCGGAATGGATGGCGTGTTGCCCAGTGTCGTGGGAGGACTTATTGATCGCCCAATTGTGGCCGTTCCGACGAGTCAAGGATATGGTGCGAACTTTGGCGGGCTTGCACCGTTACTGACCATGCTGAATGCCTGTTCATCCGGCATTGGGGTCATGAATATCGACAATGGATTTGGCGCCGGCTGTCTGGCCCATCGCATCAATGCTGGGATGGAGACTCCTCCAAAGGCAAGGAAGGTTCGGTAGGAACAGGATCGAGAGGCACCTTGGAAAGAGATTCTGAATTTTGGTGCGTTATTGGGGACAGAATTTCTGGTTCAACGGAAACCGGTTCAAGGGGCTGGGTTTCTTCCTGTAACCCATCTCCCGGTATTGCTGGCACAAAGTCTTCCATGGCTCCATCCACAGGTTCTTCAGACGATTCGCCCCCACTCGAACCCGCCAGTCCCTGACCTTCCCCATTACCCCCAACATCTTCTTCAAGTATAGAAGACGGGGTCTCCGAAGAGGAGCCGTCTTCTATCAAAGGAAGATCGTCAGCAGCCAATTCCTGCTGCTGAAGCGCCTCTATTTCCGCTGGCACCTCCGGCTCGGGCGGGAGAGGAGGCAAGACTTCCCCAACATAGGCTAAGGCCTCCAACGTCCCTTGAACCCGGTGTGACACAATCTTTGTTCGAGGCCCGTAGCCTTCATCTTCCATGACCTTGGCCTGAATCTCATAAAAATACGAACCATCGTCTACCAAATTTTCGTACTGGTCCTTCCCATCCCATACTAATTCGACCGGCACTAACGCTATCTGTCCCCCTCGGGTCGCTTGGGCAAGGGGCAAGCGTTGACTCACAAAACTCATAGAACGACGGGTGGGTGAGGTAATCAGCGCAGACACTTCCAGGACTTTGTCGTCGACAGCGGATAACGGCACCTGTACTCTCATAGAAATCGTCATGGGGCTTTGCCCAATGATAAACGGATCCGGAGAGGTGGCTACCTCTTCTACCTTCACCGGAGAAACAAATCGTTTTCTCTTTTTTCTAGCTTCAGCCTGCTCGCAAAAAACAAGCGCCACAATCAGCCCTAGGCATAGCAGCAGCATCTTCGCCCCAATCCCTCGAACCAACAAATACCTCTTTTCGTGGAAATGAATCACAACGTTCTATACATTGTGCCAAACAATTTCTCTTCCGACCAATAAATTTTGATATTTTTATTGAGACTAAATAGTTTGGTAGGAAACCCATTCCAAATGGGCATTTATAATTTCGACCTCTTCATAATCACGTAATAATTGCTCTTGCAGGCCAAAGAAATACCAACCCCATATACCAGGCCCTAACACGCCACAAATATCATGGGTAAATAAGTTAATACCGCAATATCATCCCACCCAGGCCCATCATTGTTATCCTTCTGACGGTTCTGTTAATTTTAATGCCTTGGAAAAATAAAAAAGATCCTTTTATTTCCCTCTGTCGCGACAACCAACGTTGGAAGCACCCTAAGTCACCATGCTTCGAATCTCAGGAATTTTAACATTCCTTCTCATATTCGGTTGCTCTACCGTGGCCCTAACTAAAACCACCAAGGAGAAGGGCCCCCACCCAATTTTTATTCCTTTTGAGCAAGGTTGCCCTGAAACCAACAAGAAAAAGTTTTCTAGGGAAGCTATCATGCAGGTACAAGAATCTCACTCAAAATGGCTTAAGAAACCATCCGCACCCGATGGAGCCAGGGCAAATCTTTGTGAGGCTGATTTAACGGGGGCTGAATTTAACATGGCCATGTTAGCCGGGGCGAACTTTTCACATGCCATACTCCACAATGCCAAGCTCCAGAAAACCAATTTGACCAGAGCCAATTTCAAAAAGGCCCAACTTCAGGATGCCTCTTTGGATGAGGCCATGCTTCATATGGCTATTTTTCAGGAGTCTAATCTAGATGGCGCCTCTTTGGAGGGTGCCATGTTATTCCAGGCCAATCTACGTGGTGTCGATTTATCAAAAGTCAAAGGCCTCACCCAACCTCAAATTGATATGGCTTGCACCGATAAAGCCACGAAACTTCCCCCGAGACTTTCTCTTCCCAAGCCCTGTTCTTAAACAATTATCACGCAGACCTGTTATTCCTCCTACAGTCCCTCATAATTTTTTCTTTAACCTCGACCCAAATAAAAAAACAGGTAAATCCCAATACAAACCCAAAAAATTATCCCCACCCAAAAACTCGGCTGTTCAATTGTTATCAAGGAATCAGATTCCTCTAAGCTTTTGTTTGTTCCGGAGCGATGGAATCCTAAGGTTAAAACTGCCAAAACAATTTTTCCGGTTTTGATCATTAATGAAGAAATAAGACGAAAAGTTAATTCTAAAAACCAAAATATAATATCAATCATACGGTTATTGCTCTTCTTCTAATCCTACAATATTCTCCATTATTCTTTTCTGATGGATGCCCGCTACAGACTGCGGTTATGACGGATGAAAAGATATAGAGAAAATCCCTGTTTCTACGATGTTGTATGATCGCCTTACGACATTTAGTATGTTAGGTTTTGACGTTCCTTATTTAACTAATTTTTTATGACTAGACATCTTCACATCGACGCTTTTTCGGGTGTCAGCGGGGACATGTTTCTGGGTGCTCTCGTGGACACGGGTGTCCCATTAAAGGTTCTTGAAAAAGGGCTGAGGGGTTTAGGCATCAAAGGCTACCGGCTTCGCGAGCAGCAGGTGATTCGTAACAGTCTTCGAGCCACGAAAGTAGATGTGGACATTCAAAAGGGGTTCACTAAACCGCTTTCACTCGCTGCTATAAAAAAAACGTTAACGAATAGCCGTCTGCCTATAACTATTCGCACACAAGCACTCCAAACGTTCCAGCGCATTGCCGAGGCTGAAGGTGTTGTACATGGGAAAACTCCAGGAAAAGTACATTTCCATGAAATCGGCGTCATCGATTCACTCGTAGATATTGTTGGAACCCTGTTGGGATTGGCTCATTTGAATGTGACGACTGTGTCGCATTCTCCCATTAACCTTGGAGCGGGCACGATTTCAACGAATCATGGCTTGCTTCCAGTTCCAGGACCAGCTGTTGCCCAAATGGCGCAAGGCATTTCTGTGTTTTCCAACGGACCAGACATAGAATTTACCACCCCCACCGGCATGGCGTTGATTAGAACTCTGGCTGAAAATTGTAAAACGCTTCCTCCTTTAACACCACATACCATCGGCTATGGCGCGGGGACGGCAGATCCCGAAGGGTGGCCGAATGTGCTTCGACTCTTTCTTGGACAAGGAGAATCACAATCACCCATCACCTCAGAACGGATCGTCCAACTGGACACCAATATCGATGACATGAATCCCCAGTTGTACGACCAGGTCATGACGCATCTCTTTGACGCAGGCGCTCTGGATGTCACCCTGACTCCAACCATGATGAAACGCAATCGACCTGGGACTATTGTCTCGGTGGTCGCATGGCCCAAAGACCTCCAAATCTTAACGGCAATCCTTTTATCTGAAACAACCACGCTTGGCGTTCGTGTTCAGGAACTCTCACGTGCAGTTGTGCCTCGTCAGATTCAAACCGTTCGGCTGCCCAATGGGACGGTACGCATAAAAATTGCTGACCTGGGCAATGGCCAAGCAAAGATCACCCCGGAATTTCGAGATTGTGCTGCGCTGGCCGAACGCACAAAGCAACCCGTTCAAGCTATTATCGATTTGGCTCGACAATCCTTTGTCCAAAGTAACAAGTCTCAAAGCGCTCCTCGATCAAAGAAACTAACCAAACATTCCCGATAAGGTCGTTTCGACATGGCTGCATTACCTCATCCGAACCCAATTCTCGCCATCACCATGGGTGATCCAGCAGGTATCGGGCCTGAAATCATTGTGAAGGCGTTGCAATTGCCCAAGGTCTGGCGGGTGTGTCGGCCATTGATCATTGGCGGTCGCCCGGTTTTTGAGCAGACCATTCAGTCCCTCAAAAGCTCTCTCTTGATCACCTCAGTAGAGAGGCATGAGGAATTTTCTGCCAAGCAGGCCTTTCGAAAAGGTTGCCTCCCATTGTTCGACCCAATTTCTCAACCGAGGCGTTCCATCAGACCAGGACGCGTATCGGCCAAAACCGGTGAAATGGCTGTGACGTGTATTCAATCAGCCGTGCGGTTAGCCCAAGCCGGTTGTGTCGGAGGAATGGTCACAGCGCCTATTAACAAAGAGGCGATGCACCTGGCCGGGCATTTCTACCCCGGGCATACAGAAATGTTGGCTGCCCTCACCAAAGCCAAAGAATCGGGCATGATGATTATGGGTGGGCCTTTGAAAATTGTCTTTACCACCACCCATCTACCGTTACGGGATGTCGCCAAGACATTGACGACTCCTAAGATCTTGAAAGCCATTCGTTTGGCACATTTTGGCTTGAAAGATTTGTTTGGCGTAAAAAAACCTCGAATCGCTGTCGCGGGATTGAATCCCCATGCTGGAGAGCATGGCCTGTTTGGCGATGAAGAAGTACGGGTCATTCTTCCCGCCATCAAACGCGCCAAGGCCCAGGGTATTTCTTGTAGCGGCCCGCACCCTGCCGATACGATGTTTGCCAAGGCCTTAACTGGTGCTTTTGATGGCATTGTCGCGCTCTATCATGACCAGGGATTGATTCCTTTAAAGACGGTAGCTTTCGGCCATTGCGTGAACATCACGTTGGGCCTACCTATCCTTCGCACGTCTGTCGATCATGGAACGGCCTTTGATATTGCGGGCAAGGGAATTGCCGATCCAACCAGTTTAGTAAACGCAATTGAAATGGCCGCGAAATTGGCTCCTACCTTTGCTGCCGCAAAACAGGATAAGAAACAGATTATCCGTAAGGGTTGAGGCGTAAGGCGAGTCGATTTCTTTCTTCCTATTCCAATTCACGCCTTACCCTTCATGCCTCACGTGTGTTAAGGACCAATTGTTATTTCATGCCGTCTCCATCTAACCCCAGAAGATTCGCCTGCAACGTCCTGCAGACCATTTACCGAAAACAAGCTTTTGCCGATGACGCCTTCGATGCCGCAATCAAGGATGCCGGGTTGTCAGATCCAGATCGTGCCCTGGCGTTTGAACTCGTGTATGGGGTCTTGCGCCGTGCAGTGACATTGGATTGGCGGTTGGATCAGATCTCCCGCAAACCCATGGCTCGCCTTCCCCTGAATGTCGCCACGATCTTACGCGTAGCGGCCTATCAATTGTTGTATCTGGACCGCATTCCGGATTCCGCTGCCGTCAACGAGGCGGTCAAGTTGATTCGGAAACAACCAGGGCATGATTGGGGTGGATTGGTGAACGGCATCCTGCGAAATCTGATTCGGCAACCGGCACCTCAACTTCCCGATATCGTGACGGATCCTATCCAGGCCCTGGCCATTCAGTATTCATGTCCAATTTGGATGGTCGAACGATGGATCAAGGCTTTTGGAATTGATCAGACTGAAGTCTTGTGCCGCAAGACCTTGGAGATTCCCTCTCTGACCCTGCGGACCAATACCCTTCATTGTTCACGCCAGGCCTTATTGAATCGCCTTGAAGCCGAAGGAATTTTTGCGCGGGAAGCTCCTGTGAGCCCTCTAGGAGTCACACTCGAGAAATGCAGCAACCTCACCGCCCTTTCTGTGGTCAAGGAAGGCTGGTGTTACATTGAAGATGAAGCCGCCCAGCTTATTCCACCCCTCCTTGATCCTCAACCCGGGGAACGCATTCTTGATGCTTGCGCAGCCCCGGGCGGAAAAACCACACATCTTGCTCAACTGATGCAGAACCAGGGAACGATTATCGCACTTGACCGTCAACCAGAGCGGCTCATACGGTTGGCCGAAAATTGCCAGCGGCTAGGTATCAAGATTGTTGACATGCAGAAATGTGATATCGCCATTGATTGCCCGGACACCACACCCTGGCCCGAGGACTCATCGCTTTTACCTTCACGGGCTTTCACTGAACCCTTTGATCGTATATTGGTAGATGCCCCCTGTTCAGGACTAGGCATTTTACGACGGCATCCCGAGGGAAAGATGCTGAAACAGTTTTCGACGATTGAACAATCCCGACACACGCAGAAACAAATTCTGGATCGCATCTGTACCCTCTTGAGACCAGGGGGAATCATGGTCTATAGTGCCTGCTCAATTGAACCGGAGGAGACCACGGAAGTCATCTCCGCGTTTTGCCAGGACCATCCAGATTTTCAGCCAGAACCCGTGACACCGTGGATGCCCTCCGCCGGGCTTTCGCTCGTGACTGGCCATGGCCATTTGTGTACGGCGTTTCAGTCGTTTACCATGGATGGATTCTTTGCATGCCGACTAAGAAAGTTTGACACGTGATGACGACACCTCTCATTTCTCCTTCAATTCTTTCCGCCGACTTTGCTCGTTTGGCTGAAGCCGTCCAGCAAGTTGAAGCAGCGGGCGCCGATTGGATCCATGTCGACGTGATGGATGGCCACTTTGTTCCCAATCTCACAGTTGGCCCACCCATGGTGGAAGCTCTCCGCAAAGTGACCACATTGCCATTAGATGTCCATCTCATGATGACCAATCCCGATGAGTTCATTCCCGAATTTTCCAAGGCTGGAGCCGATATTCTGACAGTGCATGTGGAAGCTTGCCCGCATCTTCATCGTACCGTTCAAGCCATCAAGGAACACAAGGTCAAGGCCGGCGTCAGTCTCAATCCGGCCACCTCGGCCTCCACGCTGGACCAAATTCTTGGGGATGTGGATCTCGTGTTGGTGATGTCCGTCAATCCGGGATTTGGAGGTCAAACCTTCATCGATTCCACGTTGGACAAGATTCGTCAGGTTCGGACCATGATTTCGGCGTCCAAGGGTTCGCCCTATCTAGAAGTCGATGGGGGAATCACCGTGAAGAATGTGGCATCCGTGTTGACTGCCGGGGCCAATGTTCTCGTTGCTGGTTCAGCTATTTTCGGCAGCGCCAATATGTCCGACACCATTCGGCAACTGCGCACAGCCGGTCAGACAGTCACAGTCTAATTCTCTGTATGGACGCCCCTACCCAAACAGACAGCCTCCATCCCCTCGAAATTCAGGTTCTCCGTGCCCTTGGGGAAGCCAAGACCGAGTCCCTCAAAGACCCTGAACTGGGTGAGTCTACAGCGCTCGCACCCTCACAGATTAGCATGGCTGTAGGCTGGCTGCTCACTAAACAATTGGTGCGCCTGGCCTCTGAAACTACGACGACCTATGTGGCCCTGACAGACGTGGGTACCCAATTTCAGCATGCCACTTCACCTCCTGAATGGATTCTTCAGACTGTACTTGCTGCCTCAAAAAATGGTCAATCCATCACCGTCAAGGATCTTCAGGCCACGGGGCAATTTCAACCTTCAGAACTCAGCCGGGCGTTTGGGCTCTTAAAAAAAGAAGGCGCCCTTACTTTAGGAGCAGGAGGATCCTTACACACCACCGATCAAAAGGGTGCCTCCGTCGAAGCTCTCCGGTGGTTACTGAATGAGATTCATAAGGGTTCCTGCCCCTTGGATTTTTTTTCCAAGGATCACCAAGCCTTGCTTCGCCAGTACGCGGTCAAACGCGGCAATACCCAAGAGCCTTTTCGTATCGATGACCATACCGAACGGGCCTATGCCCTGACACCCGAAGGACAAGAGCTGTTACCCAACTTGCGGAAAAACGCGGCACAAGAAATTTCACAATTGACGCCTGAGCTTTTAAAAGACGGTTCCTGGAGGAATTGCTCGTTCCGGAAATATTCCATCCATCTTCGTCCACCTCGATTGGCTGTTGGTCGACGCCATGCCTATCGGGAGTTTCTCGATACGGTAAAGACCAAGTTGACAAGTATGGGATTTCAAGAAATGCGTGGAGAATTAGTGGAGACAGAGTTTTGGGACATGGATGCCTTGTTTATGCCGCAATTTCACCCGGCACGCGCCATTCATGATGTGTACTTTGTGAAAGAACCCACCCATGCCAAACGTATTCCCGAACCTTTTCTCAGTCGGGTCGCTGAGGCTCATAAAAATGGGGGAACCACGGGATCCAAAGGATGGCAATATTCCTATGATCCTGAACGTGCTAAGCGCTTAGTTCTCCGCAGTCAAGGTACTGCGGTCTCAGCACGCACGTTGGCCACCAATCCGCCCGTCCCAAGCAAATTTTTTTCCATTGCTCGATGCTTTCGGTACGACGCGGTCGATGCCACCCACGCAACGGATTTCTTCCAAGTGGAAGGAATTGTACTGGGGTCGGATATCAATTTTCGAACACTTTTAGGATTGCTCAAACTCTTCGCGACTGAAATGGCCCAAGCCAAAGAGATTCGGTTTCTCCCAGCTTATTTTCCCTTTACCGAACCATCTGTTGAAATGCACGTTCGCCATCCCAAACTTGGTTGGATGGAGCTAGGTGGCGCAGGACTGTTTCGATCAGAAGTGACCGTGCCGTTGGGCGTGACCGTCCCTGTGATTGCCTGGGGCCTTGGCTTGGATCGGATGGCCATGATAGCACTTGGCATACAAGATATTCGTGATTTATTTACTTCAGATTTAGAAGCCGTGCGCAACATGCGCCGCCAACTATAAAGACGTTCATCATGCCAACAATTTCGATTTTTCAACAAGATTTTTCTCAGCTGGTCGGCCAACCGGCTTCCATGTCTGACATTGAACAATGGATGCCGTTAGTCAAAGGCGAGGTGAAGGATGTCGCCAATGACACCGGTGAAGTTCGGGTTGAACTACAGGATACCAACCGTCCAGACCTCTGGTGCGTAGAAGGTATTGCCAGACAAATTCGTTCGGTGCTAACAGGTGGTCAAACGCCTTATTCCTTCTTTTCTACACGAGGACGACCCAAGCGACGCGTCCAAGTCATGCAAGGAATGGAGACTGTGCGTCCTTTTGTCGCCGCCTGTGCCTCTCTTGGATATCCTATGACCACGGAAGGTCTGGAGCAATGCATTCAAACACAAGAAAAATTAGCCGATGCTTTTGGACGTAATCGAGAGACGGTTTCCATTGGATTGTATCGTTTATCGTCCATCGCCTTCCCGGTGACGTATGGTCTGGTGAGACCCGATGAAGTACGGTTTACGCCGTTGGGGTTTGAGGAAAAAATGACCCCCCTTGAAGTCCTGACTGTTCATCCAAAAGGACTCGAGTATGGAAACATCCTGGCTGGTTGTGAACGCCTTCCACTGCTTTGGGATGCCCATGGGCAAGTTTTGTCGTTTCCGCCCATCATCAATAGTCGCGAACTTGGCGAAGTGCACATTGGGGATACCGAATTGCTGGTAGAAGTGACGGGAACAGACCAATCGATGGTGATTCTGGCCTTGAATATATTTGCCACAAATCTGGCTGATCGTGGCGCCACCATCGAACCTATCGATATGGTGTATCCCTATGAGACCGCCTTGGGTAAAACCGTGAAAACTCCCTTCGACATGGGGAATGGGCAACGCGTGTCTTTACACGCCATCGAACAGGCTTTGGGAATGCCGTTAGGAGCCGAGGTCATTCAAACGGCTTTGGCTGCCTATGGCTATCAAGTCAAAGCCACGCGCCAAACAGTGTCGGTCAAATTACCTGCGTTCCGGAACGATCTTATGCATGTTATGGACGTGGCAGAAGATGTGGCAATCACACGTGGCTATGATTCATTTTCTCCGATTATGCCGCAAACCTTTACAGTTGGGGCCTTGTCTGAGGAAGAACAAACGAGTGACCGTCTTCGGGATTTATTAGTGGGTTTTGGATTTCAAGAAATGTTTTCCAATATCTTGGCTTCACGTCAAGAATTTGTGGAGCGCATGCGCCTGACGGGTACGGAACACGAATCTCTCGTGGAAGTGGATAATGTCATGTCCCTGACTTATTCCTGCTTACGGCCTTCCATTTTGCCCTGTCTTCTTCGTGTGGAAGCGTTGTCACCGCGTGTGTTTTACCCTCACCTGTTGTTTGAAGTCGGTGAAGTGGCCCGAGTTGATCATGAAATGGACGTCGGTTCGCGAACCGTGATGTCTCTGGCTGCGATCAGTGCACACCCCGGGGCAAATTTTTCCGAAATACATAGTTACCTGGATCTTTTGATGTATTACATGGTCTGGCCCTATGACCTGGAACCGGTATCTCACCCTTCATTTTTAGATGGACGGGTTGGCCGAATTCGTTGTCAGGGCCGTATGGTGGGCTATATCGGAGAGTTTCACCCGGAAGTGCTGGAGGCTTGGCAAATCAATATGCCGACTTCCGGATTCGAGTTTGAGATCGGAATACCAAAGACTTAAGGGTTTTCAAAACTATACAAAGGGTTCCCCCTGTGGGATGAGCCAATCTAGCCGCACCCAGATTTTGGTCAGATTGGGTCGAGCTGTAGTAGCAAAACCACAAGCGTGGCAAGGCCTACGCTGAGGATTTTGCGAGTGAAGGTCGGCGCAAGATGGCCTAAAGGTGGGTTCGAAAATAGGAAGTTATTGTTTCGCGAGCCCTAAGCCGCGGCTGACTGTCCTTCGCCTTGGGTGAGCGTGATGAGGTGTGAAAAACCTTGTGGATCGTGAATGGCCATTTCCGAGAGCATTTTCCGGTTGATGAGCACATTGGCCTTTTTCAATCCGTTGATGAACTGGCTATAGGTCACTCCTTGCGCCCGAACCGCTGCGTTAATTCTGGTCACCCACAATTGGCGGAAATTGCGTTTACGTTGTTTTCGTCCCGCATACGCATAGGCTTGGCCTTTATCAACGGATTCTGTTGCCGTTCTGAATAATTTACTTTTCCCACCAAATTGCCCTTTGGCGAGTTTCAATCGTTTTTTTCGTCGTTGCCGCGTTTGCGGTCCCCCTTTTACCCTTGGCATACCCTCTCTCCTTTATCTCCAGAAAAATTTTGTGGTTGTTCTACCTGTCTCAAAATAGGCTAAATGGCGTCCTCTATGGTTTCCTATTTATTTATAGGGAAGCAGGCGAGAGAGGGCATATTCGTCGACTTTGTCCACCACTGCAGACTTGCCTAATCGCGCTTTAACGCGTGGAGCTTTGCTCGTCAAAATATGACGGACCTTGGCTTTTCGACGGATCCACTTTCCTGAGCCCGAACGTTTAAATCGTTTACTGGCTCCAGAATGATTTTTAAGTTTAAACCCTGCCATGATCGTGTTCCTTTTTTCTCAATCCGTGATTGCCTTCTTCTGGTTCCCTCAGAGATTACTTGGGGGATACCACCATGTATAAGTTCCTGCCTTCCATGCGAGGAGGACTTTCAATATTACCAGCGCCTTTTAATTCCTCAATAACCTTTTGGATCGCTTGGAAGCCAAGCTCTCGATTGGCCATTTCACGCCCGCGGAACATAACTGTAACTTTGGTCTTATTCCCATCTTCAAGGAAATCACGGATTTGCCGGACTTTCGTTTCCATGTCGTGCTTGTCCGTGCGTGGACGGAATTTAACTTCCTTAACCTGAGTCGACTTTTGGTTAAGTCGCATCCGATGTTCTTTTTTGCTCTGTTCATACTTAAATTTCCCATGATCCATAATCCGGCAGACAGGCGGTTCGGCAGTCGGAGCGACTTCCACCAAGTCGTAACCGGCTTCCCTCGCTTGCCGGAGGGCTTCGGATGTTTTGAGAATCCCAAGTTGTTCGCCTTCCGCCCCAATGACTCGGACTTCTGGCACTTTTATGAGATGATTTATCCGTTGTTTAGGAGTAGCCACTCGCGTCATTCGAAGAGAAAAGAGCTATTTTTAACGGCCTCAGGCGTTTCATCCCGAATAAGTTGTAAGATATCATTCATCGTCATTGTTCCCAGGTTTTTGCCATTTCGCTTCCGGACAGAAAGAGTCTCACTTTCTGCTTCCCGGTCTCCCACCACGATCATCAGAGGAACCTTCGCCTTCTCCGACTCACGGATTTTAAGGCCAACCTTCTCATTTCGCAAGTCCAAAGCTACCCGACACCCCTGTTCACGAAGAATTTTCCCTACCTTTTTGGCATAGTCCTCGTGTTTTTGGGATATCGGCAAAACGGCGACTTGGACGGGGGCCAACCAGGTCGGGAAGGCTCCACCGTAATGTTCCAGAAGAATCCCAAAAAATCGTTCGATGGAGCCCAACAAGGCCCGATGAATCATGATGGGCTGATGGGTTTTCCCATCTTCCCCAATATAGGTCAACCCAAACCGTTCGGGGTTATTAAAATCAACTTGTACGGTAGAACATTGCCAGGACCGTCCAAGCGCATCCTGAATTTTGACATCGATTTTTGGGCCATAAAATACCCCTTCACCTGGATCTTCTTGATAGGCATAGCCTCCTTCTTTCAACGCTGCTGCCAACGCCTGCGTGGCCTGGTCCCATTGTTCCAAGGAACCAACGGCCTTCTCGGGCCGCGTCGAAAGGTACATCTTGAATTCGCTAAAGCCAAATGTCCCCAACATAAAGGTGGTGAATTTCAGGACTTTCCTCACCTCATCCGCGAGTTGATCCGGACGGCAGAAAAGATGCGCATCGTCTTGAGTAAACCCTCGAACCCGCATCAACCCATGAAGGACGCCCGACCGTTCATAGCGATAGACCGTTCCCAATTCCCCATAGCGGATGGGTAAGTCGCGATAACTGCGCAAATGTGATTTATACACCATGATATGAAAGGGGCAATTCATGGGCTTAAGCTGATATTCGCTAGATTCCACCGGCATGGAGGCGTACATATTCTCCCGGTAAAAATCAACGTGGCCACTGGTTTTCCAGAGGTCCAAGCGCGCCACATGCGGGGAATAGACCAGTTCATAGTCATTGGCCACGTGCTGAGCCCGCCAAAAATTTTCTACCAACAAGCGAATTTGTGATCCCTTCGGATGCCAGAGGATCAACCCAGGGCCAGTTTCATCTTGAATACTAAACAGATCGAGTTCTTTCCCTAATTTTCGATGATCGCGCTTTTTAATTTCTTCCAGGTTATCCAAATGTTTTTGTAGGGCGTCTTCCGAAGGGAACGATGTGCCATAAATACGCTGCAACATAGGATTGCGTTCATCACCACGCCAGTATGCTCCCGCACTCGTCAGTAATTTGAACGCTTTGATTTGTCCAGTGGAAGGCACATGAGGCCCACGACACAGGTCGACAAACTCGCCTTGTTGGTACAGGGAAATCTGCTCGTCTGGAATCCCTTCCAAAATTTCTACTTTATACATTTCGCCCTGTTTGCGGTAAAAATCAATGGCTTCCGTTTTGGACATTTCCCTTCGGGTTACGGTGAGATTGGCATCAATGATAGCTTTGGCCCGTTGTTCGATCTTCTCCAAATCTTCCGGTGTAAAAGGGCGTTCAAACGCGAAATCGTAGAAAAACCCTTCTTCAATCGCAGGGCCGATGGTCATTTGGGCAGTGGGGAAACATTCTTTCACAGCTTGGGCCATAATATGCGTGCTGCTATGACGATAAATTTCTCTCCCTTCCGGAGAGTCAAATGTGAGCGGCTCTATCGTGGCATTTTCATCCAAGGTTGCGAATAAATCCCGTTCATCCCCATTCACCTTGACGGCAAATACTTCCCCTAAAGACAGACCGCCAAGTTTTTCCAAGGCATCCTTCGCGGAGGTCCCTTTGGGAAAGGCCTGAGGTTTTTCCCCAGGAATGGATAACTGAATCATGCCCATCTTTCTAGTTGGTCAATATACCCGGTTCTCGGCCATACAAAATTTTATGATGTTTATTCATCCTTATCGACGCAAGAAAAGGCACCTCTCCCTCCTAGCAAGGAAGCCGGATGCCTTTGAGATGTTCCGGGAAATGGTAGGCGCGGGCGGTATTGAACCGCCGACCTCTACCGTGTCAAGGTAGCGCTCTCCCCCTGAGCTACGCGCCTATATCTTACTCGACTTATGCTAGTCTGCCCGGGAACCCATGTCAAGAAATGGGTGATCAATAAAGGGAAAACAGAAACTCAACGGGTGGGATCTGGGGCCGGCCGTTTACGTTTTCCTGGTGCGGTTTGTTTTGCCTGACTCACGGAAATGTCAAACTCCGTAATTTTTTTTCGCAGAGTATTGCGATTCAACCCTAATAAACGGGCTGCTTTAATCTGGTTGCCATGCGTTTCCCGCAAGGCCAATTCAATAAGAGGCCGTTCGACTGCCCGCATCAAGGTAGGATAGAGGTTTTTTCCGGAACCCACATTCATGGCTCGGACAAAGTCCCCGATCTTTTTTTCCACATAACTGGCCAAACTGACATCTTTGGGATCAACGGGAGGCTCCTGAGTCCCTGAGGTTCCCATGATTTGAGGAATCTGGTTTAACGTACGCCAAGCAGGGAGAGGACCAGCATACACAAACATTTTGGACAAATTTAACTGTCCATTTAGCTCGGAGAGATTTGGCAGCACATCGGAACCGGGTTCATCCAGAATCACGCCTGTGAAATCCTCGGACTCCATGGCAGTTTCCAATGACGAACAATCATCGACCACCTTCACCCGGTCTTGAAGATCGCGATGGATGGCCTTGGATTTTAATTCAGGATCCCTTGTCAGGAGGGCGAAACGGAGTTGAGGAGAAGAAGGAGTCATAATCGCGTGGCTGAGAAACAAAGAACGGCGATTATGTCGAAACGAACGATTTGTTTCAATTGAGAGAATTGCCTAGGTTCAGCTTCTCACTCTCCCAGTCCTAATAATGGACACAGCACTCTCAAAAGACACCAAATCACGATTCCGCCAATGACATCCAACAACAATCCAGCTTGCACCATGCAGAGGATAGGCACACGTCCAGTGCCATAGACAATCGCATTAGGTGGAGTAGATACCGGCAAGACGAAAGCCAAACTCGCCGCCATGCATGCAGCCAGCACAGGTGGTACTGGAGAAAAATTGGCGGAATGGGAGATCGCAATGAGCACCGGCACTAACATGCTAGTGGCGGCGGTATTCGAAGCCAACTCGGTTAACACGAGAGCTGTGAGAATGGCCACACCCATTAAACTCCACACCGATTCAATGCCAAATAACCCGACCATATTGCGGCCTATCGTATGGGCAAGTTCAGTCTTCACCATCAATTCGCCAAAAGCAATGCCTCCGCCAAATAACAAAATCGTTCCCCAATGAATGTTAGCAGCCTGCTTCCATGTGAGAGTAAACGTGCCTTGTCGAAGGTCCAAGGGCAAAAGAAACAGGAGCCCAGAAGCAAAAATAGGAACCAGTTCTTTGGGGAGATGGAGCCGTACCCACTGGACAAGAGTATCATCCGGTTCTAGCCAAATAGACATCAATGCCGGTAACACCCACAAAAATACCGCCAAGAGAAAGACACCAAAGGTGTAAGTTTCTCCACGCGTCCAGGGCGCAGAAGGAGCCGTTGTCAAAGAAAATGAAGAATGGGCAGTAGATGCCAATGAGGACGGCCCATACAACCAATACAACACTGAAAACATCACCACAAGCATGACGCTAGCCACCGGCAAACCCATCAACATCCACTGGTCAAACGAAATCGTAATTTTTGCTTGCTCCGCTAACAAACCAATACCCAGGAGATTAGGCGGAGTACCGATCAACGTCGCTACACCTCCAATTCCCGCACCATAGGCCAGACACAGCAAAAATCCGGTTTCAAATTTTCCCAAGTCTTTTCCGCCCTGTCGCAGGGCATTCAATACCCCGAGTGCAATAGGCAACATGACCGCAGTCGCTGCGGTGTTACTAATCCACATCGACATGCCCGCCACGGCCAAACTCACCGCCATCATAATCCGAATCGGATTACTGCCTACCCAATTTCGTGATAGCAGCCAATTCCCAAATCGTCGATCCAAGCCATGCACAGTCAACGCTTCAGAAATAAAAAAGCTCCCAATAAATAAAAAAATGATGGGATGGGAAAAGGCCGCAAAGACCAATTTCATCGTACCCAGGCCAGTCAAAACACACAGACCACAACCTACTAAAGCCGTAACAGGCAGAGGGATGGGCTCGGTAATCCACATCACCACCACCCAGGTCAAAATCGCCGCCAACGTTCGCGCTGAATCTGAGAGTGAATCAGGAAGAAACACAAACATCAGCCCCGCGAAGAGCGGGGCAACCAACAAACCCAAAAGATGCGGGGAAATTTCTTTTGGAGAAGAGCTCATACGGAGATCATGCGGAAAGGTTACACTACAAGAAATTCTAGGTTGGTCTTACCAACACTTTTTGAATGGAGAACATAACTTTCAAAGAAAAATAGGGAGCCATCCCCTGAGTTATCCAACCACCGTTAGACCGCTGGCCTTAGCAGCAAGAGCTAAGGCCGTATCATGGGTGGCCATGACAAGATTCTCTTTGTCTTGTTCTTTCCACAGTAATGCAGTGGCCAGATGAATGGCATCAAGGGTTCCTAGGGTCGTAGGCATGGGCTGCGAGGCTCTGGCAAGGACTGGGTGTGTGAGCTCAATAACCTCCAAGGCTCCAAGTAGTCGAAAAAACCCTTCCCGGCGAATGGCTATATCTTCCTCACTTAATCCTTCGATGAGTCGTAGACGATCCAAGGTACGAAGACATTCAACCTCAATTAAGGCCGAACTGATACCCCGCTCAATCTTCTTCCATTCTTTGAGGGCGTTCGACTGGCCAAAAAGGACACGGAGTAAAACGGAAGAATCAATATAGGCAATCACCGCTCGACCTGCCGCTCTTCTAGAAGGAAGGAAACAATGTCGCGGCGCAAGCGAAGCGGAGGCGGAAGGGGAATGCGATGCAGTTTGTGTTGTTGAGGAGGAGGAAGTCGGACCTGTAACACTCCACTATGCTCTTCGTAGGGAACCACCCTGGCAATCGGGGTATTCCGATCCATCACAGTGAGAGTATGACCCCGACGTACCTGGCGAAGGTGTTCACTCAATCGACTTTTGAAATCAGCAATGCGAATATTATTCATGACCATATTCTAGTCATAACTAGTCATAATTACAAGCTGCCTGCTTGCGTAATTTTCATTGAATTTTCAATTTGGCCAATGTTATTGGACTTGGGTTCGTACAAAAAATACCACACCCTTTTCAAGCAAGGGTATTCTTTCAACCTGTTTGATATCAAGAATCTTGGCATCCGTAAAATCAAGAGACAAAAGTCGTCGTCTTTGTAGCAAACGCCCCAGAGGACTCCTCAATGCAAGAAAAAGGAGGAACTGAACCCCAAGGATCAAGACTACTACTCAAGGAGAGAGCTCCCAGAAGGTAAAAATAGCCAGTGCAGAAAGTAAGAGGATGACTCCAATTCCCTGCGCAATGACTAGCATTGATCCGCACCGGTTCGAAATTGCCATATTCCAACGCTCTTCTTGGTTAAGGACGAGAAATTCGCCAAAGGCATCACGAATCTCTTTTGCAGAACTAATTCCCGATACTCTGAATCCATCCGACTTAGCTCCCCCGATAATTTTTTTCTTCGGCCCGTGACTACGTAAATAGCAATGGATCGTCCCATGCTCCAGAGCATGATTTCGTCTTTTGGCAGGATTGAGGATCAAGCGATTAAGGAGACCGCCCACAAAGGGAAGGTTGAGTATGATTAACAGAGGAAAAAACCAAGGGGCAACGAGAACGGCCAAGACTACGGCCTCTCCTGTGTGTGGTATGAGGCCCCAACACAGGGCGATAATGAATAACCCCGTATCCCAATATTGGCTGCCTGTAATACCAGACCAGAAGACGGAATGGCCACGGGACTTTGTTCATACGCAAGGCCAGAAAAAATGAGTAGAGCCCTATTTGCTGTAAATTTTTAAAATAGAGCGTCTGAACGATATTTAGGAATTTCTTTTTGGGCGCCCTCGTGGCCGGAGGGTGCTTTCGAGGTTGAGGCGACGGGTTGTGCGTTGTACCCAGAATTCCTTTCCAAACGGACGCCCACGTTGGACGGAAAGGCGAACGGACTCCAATTCTTCGTCTGTCTGTGATTCATTGACCAGCTTCACCCATTGTCGTGGGCGCGGGAGCGGCCAATCGGTTAGCCACTGACTATGCTTCGGCCCTTGGTGTCGGCGCCACAAACTTGACCATTGCCAGCTCTCAGCATGTTTCACCAATTTGGCCCGCAAGGCATTGCGTTCCACATAGCGGCACACGGTTAAGAAATGGTCGTCAGTTTGAACGGGAAATGATTTAAACCGACCTTGGTACAAATGTCCGCTTCCCACTGACCGATGTTGCGCATGCCAACGTTGCGTATGAGTCAGCGTCAACCAGGCCATAAATCGAGATAAATCTCCATCTCGTCTCGGCCACAGTATCAAATGCCAGTGATTTGGCATGACACAATAAGATAAAATCCGCATCGGAACTTGGATTTGCGCTTCCAGAAGGACTTGTTCCCAGAGTTGATAATCCTGTGGTGTTTCAAACATGACCTGCCGACCATTGGCACGATTGAGAACATGGTAGATTATGCCACCGGCAGCTGCACGTAACGGGCGTCCCATGGTAAAATCCTATCTTGAATCACACTGAGGGTCAAGAGAAAGGTACCTGACACCATTTTTAAAATTTATTTGCGTGCCGATTTAGTCGAACGTCTTGCTGCACATCAAAAAGCCGGAGAGCGCATTGTTTTTACCAATGGTTGTTTTGATTTGCTTCATGTCGGGCATACGCGGTATTTAGAAGAAGCCAAGCGCCTTGGAGATCGTCTGGTGGTGGGCATCAATAGCGATCATTCGGTCCGGCAGTTGGCTAAAGGGGCAGATCGTCCTATTGTGCCTGCTGAGCAACGGGCGGAAGTTTTGGCTGCGTTAGCCTCCGTAGACTATGTCACGATTTTTGACGAGCCTGATCCGTTGGCCCTCATTCAAGCCCTTCGGCCTGACATTCTGGTGAAGGGGGGAGATTGGTCCACAGAACGCATTGTAGGAAAAGATTTCGTTGAAACCTTTGGGGGAGCCGTTCACAGCGTCCCCCTTGTCCCGGATATCTCTACGACAAAGATCATTGAACGAATTCTTCGCCATCAACACTTGAACGAACGCCGCTAAAAAGTTCATCCAACCTTGTTTCGTTGTACAATACCCTCATGAAGTTCCCAGCAGTTGTTCAGACCTTTACGAATCAATTACGTCCTGTGGTGCCGACTATTCCCGAGAACGCGCCACCACCTTGTATGCTCAGCACGCAACCCGGCTGCTTAGCACTGGCGATGGCGCTGCTCTCCCAATCCGAATCCCAGACTTCAACGGACGAACCCCATACTCGACTCATTATCACTCCATCTCAGGAAGAAGCGGAACAACTCTATGAGGACATCCATTTTTGCGCAGATTTTCTTGGTATAGAGCAGGCCAATCTGGCTCTATTTCCTCCTTGGGCCACCATTCCTTATAACCCCGCGTTGCCGGCACATTCTGTTATTTGTCAGCGTGTGAGGGCCCTGCATATGTTGTGTCAGGGCGAAAATACGGTGTTGATTAGTTCCCTGCCCGCAGTACTCCATAAATTGCTTCCACCATCGGTGTTTCTCGAAGCCTGTTTTGCCCTCAATGTAGGGGAGATCGTTGAGCGCGATTGGCTCCTTCGATCCCTCATTCGATTAGGATATTCCCGGGGCTCCTTGGCTGAAATTCCTGGCGAGTTCAGTGTGCGGGGCGGCATTGTGGATATTTTCTCCACTGCTCATGATCATCCAGTACGCATTGAATTTCTTGGAGATACCGTCGAATCCATTCGCACCTTTGATCCCTCTACCCAAGAATCAATCACGCGGCTAAAGGAAACCTGGATACTTCCAACGCGAGAATTTATTCCACCTGCTTCTCAACCGAGAGACGAGGACTCTTCACCCATTCCTCCGAGTATGGAATGGGACCTGCCCCGCTATTATCCCCACCTCGTGACACTCTGTGATTATGTACAAAACCCGTTAACGGTCTGGCTCTCTCATCCGGTTGGTCTGAATATGGCTGCGGCAGATTTCTGGGACACCCTCCTTGAAACTTGGGAACAATTAGATGCTGACCATGGACATGCCGAACCGGACCAGCTGTATGAAATGTGGGATACGTTCAAATTGTTCCTCAGCATGTGCCCCACTATTTTTTGGGATACCTTAGCCCCAGATTCCACTACTATTGCTCATACCCCAATCCAGTTGAATGCCCAATCACCAGCCAGTGTGGGCTTAGGCGTTCGAGGTTTGCCCTTTAAAGAAACCCTGACCAAACTGGATCAATTACGCACAGAGTTGGGTATCTTTTTAGTGGCGCGCAGCGCCGGACAAGTAGAACGCTTGATTGCACTACTTCATGACCACGGATTTCCTGCCAATACCTGGCAGCGTCCCTTTCCGTACCAGGTGGTGGACGGCCGTCTCCCATTTTATTGTTTGGAAGGGGAATTATCAGCAGGGTTTATCTCACACGATGGTCGATTGGCCTTCGTGACAGAAGAAGAACTTTTTGGAAAAGGCATTCGTCATCGCCCCCAGACCAAATCTCCGACCGCCAAATTTTTCTCGACGTTAGATGATTTAAAAGAAGGCGACCTCGTGGTCCATCTCCAACATGGGATTGGACGTTATCTGGGTTTACGCCGCTTGGAGGTGCAAGATTTCACCAGTGATTATTTGCTACTGCAATTTGGAGGAACCGACACCCTTTATGTGCCCTTGGACCGGCTGAACCAGATTCATCGATATCGTGGGGCCGAGCAACGCATGCCCCGATTGGATCGGTTGGGCGGAACGGCCTGGGGAAAAACCAAAGCCAAAGTCAAAAAAGGTATTGAAGATATGACCGAGGAATTGGTGGAACTCTATGCCAACCGGGAAGTGGCACGGCGAACCGCTTACCAGGAAGACACATTGTTGGTGCATGAATTCGAGGCAGGGTTTGAATATGAAGAAACTCCCGACCAACAACGTGCCATTGAAGAGATTAGCCGTGATATGGAATCACCCAAACCCATGGACCGTTTGATTTGTGGAGACGTGGGATATGGGAAAACCGAAGTGGCCATGCGGGCAGCCTTTAAAGCCATTCAGGCCAATAGGCAAGTTGCCGTCCTCGTCCCCACCACTCTTTTAGCTCAACAACATTATGAAAATTTTTCTCTTCGTTTCGCCCCTTTCCCTGTCAAAATTGGGATCTTGTCTCGTTTTCAATCGACAGCAGAAATCAAGGCCACACTCAAGGATTTGGCTGCGGGACTTATCGACATCGTCATCGGCACACACCGCGTTGTACAAAAAGATGTCGTCTTTAAACAGTTAGGGCTCGTCATCATTGATGAAGAACAATGGTTCGGCGTGCGCCATAAAGAACGCTTGAAACAGCTTCGGACTCAGGTGGATGTGCTGACCCTTTCAGCCACACCCATTCCCCGCACCCTGCAAATGGCTTTTTCCGGTGTGCGGGATTTATCGGTGATTGAAACCGCCCCCCCCGGTCGCTTGGCCGTAGAAACCCAAGTGCTTCGTTTCGACCCAACAGTGGTACGGGAAGCCATACGACGAGAATTGGCACGAGGAGGACAGGTCTATTATGTTCACAATCGAGTCGAAACGATGGAACAGACCGGTGCCTGGCTCCAAGAACTCTTGCCCGAAGCCCGTGTGCTTATGGCTCATGGGCAAATGCATGAAAAATTATTAGAACGGGTGATGCTCCAATTTTTCCATCAAGAAGCCGATGTGTTATTAGCATCGGCGATTATTCAATCGGGCCTGGATATTCCAAATGCCAACACCATTCTCGTGGACCGGGCTGATTTGTTTGGTCTGTCTCAGCTGTACCAACTACGGGGGCGGGTGGGACGTGGAGGCCAACAGGCCTTTGCCTATCTCTTTATTCCTAATGAAGAAACCCTCAGCACCGATGCCCAAAAGCGGATGATCGCCATTCAGGAATTTGCCGAACTGGGATCGGGCTTTCGCATTGCCGCTGCCGATTTAGAAATTCGCGGCGCTGGTAATTTGCTCGGGAAACAACAATCCGGCAATATTGCGGCCATCGGCCTGGATCTCTACTTACAAATGGTGGAACAAGCGGTCCAACAACTCAAAGGACACGAGGTCCAGGAAGAATGGGAACCGACCTTACAACTCGACGTCTCCGCCTTTATCCCCGATGATTATGTGGAAGATGCCTCCCAACGCTTAGGTCTCTATAAGCGTCTGACTGGGAGCGAACGGCTGGGAGATTTAGCCCTGCTCTATGGAGAAACGTTGGATCGGTTTGGCGCATTGCCGGAACCCATGGAACGACTGTTTGAAGTTATGCAAATACGGGTCTTGGCGAAGACCCTCAAACTGGAATATGTTGAATTACGCCATGGCCTCGTCAATATTAGGTTTCACGATCAGGCCAAATTACCCGATCAAGGCCTCCGTCAATTAATGGATACCTGGAAAGACCGGTTAGAATTTCTTTCTCCTCGAGCGTTTCGAGTAACCCTGGAAAAGCAGGAATGGGGCGAGATGTACCCACAGGTCAATGCCCTGCTACAAGGCTTGGTGCAATCCATAGCCAAACAGGAGGAAGCATGAGGGGTTGGACCGTTCACTCAAATACTTTTACAGTCTGGCGCACAGGGCTCTTCTTGACCTTTGTGCTTGTGACCTGGTGGCTTTCGGCTCCCTACTGGAGCCTCGGATTTACTGATCGAATCGTGGCGGTGGTCAACAAAGAAGTCATTACCTTGTCGGATCTGCAACATGCCATCCAGGACGAATTGAGTCGGCTTAAGGCGAAATACCAGGGAGCAGAATTTGAACGGCGCTATACCCAAAAGCAACGCGAAGTCCTCAATGCCCTAATTGATGAACGCCTACAACTTCAGGAAGCCAAAGCTAAGGGGCTTAAGGTGACTCAGGATGAAATTGATGCCGCTCTTCGCAGAACACCGCTTGCTCCCACGCAAACCGAAGAAGAATTTGGCCAGTTCTTACTACTGAAAAAGCTTTTCGAGTTTGAGGTTCGTCGCAATGTCGTGGTCGAAGAGGAAGAAATTCGACGGTATTACGAGGCCAACCCTAACCTGTTTCGCACCCCTCCACAATACCGTCTCAAGCAGATTTTTCTGGTAGCCGGTTCCGAAGACGCCCGGTCTCGTGCCAAAACCAAAGCGGAAGCCATCTATGCAGAGTGGATACCGGAAACTTCTTTAGAAGATCTTGCGGCCCAATATGCGCAAGTGGTCAGCCCATTGGGCTGGGTAGAAGAGAGAGATTTGGTACCTCCCCTGGCTCAAGCATTAAAGGAACTCATTCCAGGTACCTTATCGAAACCCATTGAAACACAGGCCGGAGTGCACCTCCTCATCATCGATGATGTCAAGGAATCTCAACCCTATCCCTTGGAACAAGTGGAACGGGAAATTAAGGCCCAACTGTTGAAGGAACGTGCGGAAGAAACCTACCGTGAATGGCTAAAGGACCTCCAACAAAAATCCTTCATCGACATAAGGCTTTAAATCGCCAGAAGATCTCCAAGTTGTTTTAAGACCTGAAGCCTCCCTTCGCCGGTGTAGGCTGAGAGAAAGATTGGCTCATCTTCCACTCCTAGCCCTTTCTGAAGTTCTCGAACGGCCCCCTGACGTTTACCGCGTATAACTTTATCCGCTTTCGTAGCCACCAGCATCATGGGAATATGTAATTGACTGATCCAAGCCAACATGTCCCGGTCCGAGTCCTGGACTCGTCGAGAATCTACCAACATGATGACCCCCCGTAAATTGTCCCGAGTGTTAAAATAGGTTTCAATTAGCGGGGCCCACTGTTGTTGAACCCGATCAGGCACCTTGGCAAACCCATAACCGGGAAGATCCACCAGCATGAATGGGGAACCATTGGTTTGGACATGAAAAAAATTGATGGTTTGTGTTTTGCCTGGAGTCTTGCCGACTTTTGCCAATCCTTTATGGTTGACGAGGCAATTAATGGTCGACGATTTCCCCACGTTGGACCGACCGACAATAGCCACTTCGGTTAAAGTCGGTTTGAGAAACTGGTCCACAGTTGCACAGCTGGCTTTAAACTCCGAGGAATGTATTTTTAAGGCGGGCATGAGACTGGAGCTTACTCTGACCTACGAGAGTCTTTCATCGCACGGTCGATTTCCCGTGAGGCTTCCCGTTTTTTTATGGTTTCACGTCGGTCGTAGGTTTTCTTGCCTCGCGCCACAGCCAGTTCCAACTTGGCTCGTCCTCGATCATTAAAATACAAGCGCAGAGGAACAATGGTCAGACCCTTGAGTTTCACCTTTTCCATCAACCGTTCAATCTCTTTTTTGTGAAGCAAGAGTGTTCTTGGGCGTAACGGCTCATGGTTCATCTGGTTTCCATGGCTATAGGTGCCGATATGGCAGTTATGAAGCACGGCCTTGCCATTGGCGATAGAGGCGTAACTATCCCGAAGGTTCAGATGCCCTTCCCTTAATGCTTTGACCTCGGTACCCACGAGCATCAGCCCCGCCTCAATCTTTTCTTCGATGAAATAATCGTACGTCGCCTTACGATTAGTCCCAACGACCTTGTTAGAGGAATTGTGTTTGGTTTTAGCCATACCTTATTCTACCTGACTTTCGGCAAAGACTGGGAGTATTAAAAACTTCTCCGTGGATTCAGCTAAACCAGAAATTTTCGGGAAGTTTCAGGATAGATGAATCAACCAGCGGGTTTCGATACAATGAAATTGTCATGAGTGCGTTTGAACCAATTCGGTCTGTTCTGAAGGATGTGTCCAAGGGGAGCGCCTTGGCTTTGAAATTATCGCAGGTCAGATTACAGCAGGAGTGGGAGAGTTTGGTTGGTCAGACCATTGCGAAGCATTCGTATCCAGAGAGCATTCGCTATAAAAAACTGTATTTGGTCGCGGATAATTCGATTTGGCTTCAGCAATTGGTATTCCTGAAAGCCACGATCTTAAAAGCGATTCACTCAATCATGCCGGACTTAGAGGTCACGGACATTGTGTTGCAAATCGGATCCATTCCTGAAAAACCCCCAGTATCCGTAGCGGGGCCAACAACCCCTCTGCCTCCACCTGTCCTTCCTTCACCCTTTGCTCTTGCCTTAACTGAACAATTGAACAACCCCGATTTGCAAGCCTTATTAGCACAAACTATCACCAAATCGCTCGCACAATCCCGGTCGCCTAATCTTGAATAATAGAGGATTCTCCGTCCTCTTGTTGCCAAGAATCTTGGAAGACCCACTGCATGGTCAGAGTTCGGTCTTTGGACTGACTTCGATTCCAAGGCCCAATCCATCCGGCCTGGCCGGTCTCGTCCGCACGATAGCCGGCTCGAACGCTGGCTTCAAATTGGTGCCGAAAATCCTGGTCCGACGAAGTTGCCAATTCCTCTGTTTCTCCACTGACATACCGCTGAAAGGTATCCGGCTCCGTCCAAGAAGGATCTGAAAAGATAATGATTTGAATCGTCTGATACCGGCCTCGTTGATCTTGGGGGGTGGTAGGACGGATTTTCATATGTGAAAAATCTCGGGTCTTTTTCCCCACCTCCCGGAACCGTTTGATTAACGTTTCAATTTCAGGATCGCTCGTCCAGGAAGGGAGGTGGAGGGCAACCAACGTCCCCGATTGTGCGCCTACGCTATAGGGGGGAATGGATCGGTCTGGGCGGGAAAGATACATGCCGAAGGCAATGAGACAAAAGCCTCCGAGCAAAATGCCTAAACCCATTTTGACAATGGGGTCTAACCGTTTTTTCTGCGATTTCATGGGACCATTGTAACATTGACGTATGACTCACCTAGAAAAACTGTGGAAAGTCTCGTACCTCAGGCATCTTCTAAGGACTCGTTTCGGAATCAGAACTCGGAACCTCCCCGCTACCCTCCCCAGATACGTCGGAGGCATCCCCTTCATCCGTTTCGGCCAACTTGGCTACTCCAACCAAACGATCATCGTCTGGTAAATCCATCACTCGCACCCCTTGAGCATTTCTTCCGATTTCGCGAATATCGGCCATACGAGCTCGGAGAATCATGCCTTCCGCTGACATCAACATGACCTCATCGTTTTCCCAGACTTGGTGGAATGAAATCGCCGGCCCGTTTTTCTCGGTTACCTTGACACTAATCACGCCTTTGCCGGCACGAGACTGCGTCCGATATTCCTCAACTTGCGTTCGTTTCCCATAACCCCGTTCCGTCACGGTCAAAATAGAAGATTGTGATTCTCCAGTGATCGTCACCATCCCAATGACGGCATTGTCATGGCTCAGAGCGATGCCTCTGACCCCACGTGCCGTTCGTCCGACAGGCCGGACATCTTCTTCCTTGAAACGTATGACGATCCCCAAACGTGTGCCTAACAATATATCCCGTGTCCCATCGGTGATATCGACGCCAAGAAGCCGATCGCCTTCCTCCAAGGTTAACGCAATAATGCCTCCCTGGCGCGGATGACTAAAAGCGGAAAGATCTGTTTTCTTGATATAGCCTTTTTGCGTGGCCATGACGACAAAGTGATCTTCGCTAAACACGCGTACCGGTAAAGTCGCCGTGACACGTTCGCCCTCATTCAAGGCCAACACATTCACGATGGCCTTCCCTTTGCTAGCCCGGCCCACATCAGGCAATTGATAGACTTTCAGCCAATAGACTCGTCCGGCATCGGTGAAAAATAATAAGTAATCATGTGTCGACGCGGTGAAAATTTGTTCAACAAAATCTTCCTCTTTTACTCCCATCCCGACTTTCCCTTTTCCACCCCGGTGCTGTGCTCGATAGATGGAGACCGCATTGCGTTTGATATAGCCGGCATGGGTGATCGTGACGACGACTTCTTCTTCTGCGATCAAATCCTCCATATTGAGTTCAGCTTCGACCGGGACAATTTGGGTTCGTCGGTCATCAGAATAGCGCTCTTGGATTTCTTGAATTTCTTGCTTGACGATATTCCGGACCATCTCCTCAGACCCGAGTATCGAACGCAAATGCTCAATGCGGGCCAATAATTCCTGATATTCCTGAGCCAGTTTGTCTTGCTCCAACTGAGTGAGCCGTTGCAATCGCATATCCAAAATGGCATTGGCCTGAATTTCGCTTAATTCAAATTGTTCCATCAAGCCATGACGGGCGGTTTCTGGTGAGGCAGCTCCGCGAATAAGGGCAATAACCGCATCAAGAGAATCCAAGGCTTTTCTCAAGCCTTCTAAAATATGTGCCCGTTCTTCAGCTTTTCGTAAATCATAGACCGTTCGACGAACCACGACCTCTTTGCGATGATCAATAAACGCCTCAAGAATCTGCTTCAGGTTTAAGACCATCGGGCGATTCTGGACCAACGCCAACATGATCACACCGAATGTGGTCTGCATGTTGGTTTGCTTATACAATTGATTCAGAATGACGGTAGGATTTTCATTGCGCTTGAGTTCGATGACCATTCGAAGTCCGTCACGATCGGATTCGTCCCGGAGGTCGGAGATGCCTTCGAGGCGTTTATCATGAATGAGCTCGGCAATTTTTTCGATGAGTTTGGCTTTGTTCACTTGGTAGGGCAACTCGGACACAATGATGCGTCCACGATCGGTACGTTCATCTACTTCGATTTCCGCCTTGGCCCGAAGCGTGAGCAGACCTCGACCGGTTTCGTAGGCATCCCTGATGCCCTGTGTGCCATAAATGAAACCGGCTGTCGGGAAATCTGGACCTGGAATGGATTCCATGAGTTCTTGAATGGTGGATTCTGGACGATCCAACAGACGAATCAATGCATTCGTGACTTCACCTAAATTATGCGTAGGAATATTGGTGGCATACCCGACCGCGATTCCACCGGCACCATTGACTAAGAGATTGGGAATTCGAGCTGGCAAGACCACCGGTTCTTCAGAAGATTCGTCGTATGTCGGGGCGAAATTGACCGTCTCACGATCAATATCAACCAGCATTTCTTCAGCCAGTTTAGTCAAGCGGGCTTCGGTGTACCGCATCGCCGCGGCAGGGTCGCCATCTACTGACCCATAATTGCCTTGGCCATCCACCAGCCGATACCGCATATTGAAATCCTGTGCCATCCGGACCAGGGTATCGTAAATAGCCGAGTCACCATGTGGGTGATAATTCCCCATGATTTCGCCGACGATTTTCGCCGATTTTCTATAGGGGCGCGCTGCTCCCAACCCCATTTCATTCATGCCATAGAGGATGCGCCGATGCACGGGCTTCAACCCATCGCGAACATCGGGTAAGGCACGGCCCACGATGACGCTCATCGCATAGTCCAAATAGGACAAGCGCATTTCATCTTCTATGGCAACTTGCGTGAGACGTTCTTCAGGTGGCATAGGTTTAGGAAAAGTTAGGAGTGAAAAGTGAGTAGTATGGAGTTCCTTGGTCGTTTTCTTTGGTAGTCTTTAGAAAAATATAGGTTTTCTCCTGTTACACATCCAAATTACGCACTTCAAGGGCATGTTGTTGAATGAAGTTACGCCGAGGTTCGACCTCGTCTCCCATTAATATGGTAAAAATTTCATCGACGCCAGTGACATCTTCTAATGTCACCTGGAGAAGACTTCGCGTCGCCGGGTCCATTGTGGTATCCCATAATTGTCCGGGGTTCATCTCGCCTAGCCCTTTATATCGTTGAATAGACAAGCCCTTTTTCCCGGATTCGAGGATTTCCTGAACGAGGGCCGCACTCGTCACAAAAGAGGCCTCGATTCCTTTTCGTTTGAGGCGATAGGGAGGTCGCCCCAATCCCAAGACTGACGGTGCTAATTTTTGAAGCTCCCGGAAATCAGCTGATCCAACAAGATCATGATTCACCACAAAGGTTTTAAGATTTCCGTTGCCCGATACACGACAGACTATCTGCTGCGTATCATGTTCTTCATCGGGTTGAATTTCCAGACTGGCAGTTCCTTCCGTAAAAATTAAGGCCAAAACGCGTCTGGCCTCTTCTACCAGAGGTTCTAATTCGGTTCTATTTTTTAGGAAGTCTTTGGTCAAAAGGGGAAAATCAACAAAGACCCGAAGAATAGAGGGTTCCACGTGTTTTTGAGCAAGACGGGTGACGAGGCTTTCGAACGCCACGAGCTTATTCAAAATTGGCAGCAGGGCCTCACTGGTCACAAACTCATTGCTGTCTGCAAGAAAGAGTTCCGCATCTTCCACCGCAAGATTGGAAAGATAGGTATTCATGGCCCCCTCATCTTTCAGATAGCGTTCCCCTTTGCCTTTTTTGACTTTAAACAATGGTGGTTGGGCAATATAAATATACCCGCGTTCCAGGAGTTCTGGCATTTGGCGAAAAAAGAAGGTGAGCAGTAGGGTACGAATATGACTGCCATCCACGTCGGCATCTGTCATCAAAATGATTTTGTGATATCGTGCCCGTTTGATATCAAATGATTCTTTGTCTTCTTTAGTTTTTTCAGAATCTTCCCGCGGCCGGCCAATCCCCGTGCCTATCGCCATGATGAGCGTACGAATTTCTTCGCTGGAAAGCATTTTGTCAAACCGCGCTTTTTCTACGTTCAAAATTTTCCCTTTAAGGGGTAATATGGCTTGGGTTCGACGATCCCGTCCTTGTTTAGCCGACCCACCAGCCGAATCCCCTTCAACAATATACAACTCACTTTTTGCGGGATCTTTTTCCGAGCAATCGGCTAATTTTCCCGGAAGAGAGCCCCCCTCTAGAGCTCCCTTGCGACGGATCAATTCTTTGGCTTTCCTCGCAGCTTCCCTCGCACGGGCGGCATCCAGAGATTTCCCGATAATCTTTTTCGCGACGGACGGGTTTTCTTCCAGATAATTACCCAAGGCTTCGTTGACCGCAGCTTCGACAATGCCCTTTACCTCACTGTTCCCAAGCTTGGCTTTGGTTTGTCCCTCAAATTGGGGGTTACGAATTTTGACACTGATGACAGCGGTTAACCCTTCCCTGACATCTTCTCCACTGAGAGATTCGGTATCTTTTTTAAATAAATCTTTTGAGGTGGCATAACTGTTGATGGTGCGGGTAAGCGCCGATTTAAATCCGACCAGATGGGTCCCACCTTCCCGGGTATTGATATTATTGGCGAACGAAAACAAATTTTCTGAATACCCTTCGTTATATTGCAGAGCCACCTGAAGAATCAGATCTGGCTTTTCCACATCGACCACGATGGGTGTATGAATTGGGGATTTGGCTTCATTAAGATGTTCCACAAAGGACACAATGCCACCCTTGTAGCAAAACACCTGCTCCTTTTCTTTGTCCTTCCGTTCATCTTTGAGCGTAATTTCAAGGCCTTTATTGAGAAACGCTAACTCACGGAGACGCTGAGCCAATACATCGAAACTGAAGTCAACCGCTTCAAAAATATTTGGGTCGGCCTTAAAGACCACCTTGGTCCCACGTTTTTTGGTTTTTCCGGTCACGGCTAGCGGGGAACGTGGTTTTCCCCGATCATATTCTTGTTCGAATACTTCTCCATTTTGCCAGATTTCCAATTCCAACCATTCGGAAAGACCATTCACGACAGAGATCCCAACTCCATGTAACCCGCCAGAGACCTTATACGCCCCTTCTTCAAATTTACCTCCGGCATGAAGGACGGTGAGGGCGACTTCGGCAGCCGATTTTTTTTGAGTAGAATGCATGCCCGTCGGTATCCCACGACCATTGTCTGCCACCATCACACTCCCATCAACCTGCAATACCACGAGAATTTCATTCCCAAACCCGGCCATATGCTCATCCACAGAATTATCCACCACCTCATAAACCATATGGTGCAGGCCATCAATACCCGTACTGCCGATATACATGGCAGGACGTTTGCGGACGGCGTCCAGGCCTTCCAGGACACGGATTTGGTCGGCATCGTATTGGGTGTCCGATTGGGAAGAGACTGATGGCTTAGCAGATTCTTGGCTTGGTGATTCTGATGATTCCATAGAGCCTACGATGTGAGAACGTGATGGAGAAAGAAGGTCTGTGTGGCCAAATCCGCTATACCTTCACTGGCATGACAACGGCTTTGAAGTTGGGATTTCCCTGTTCCTGAATCAGGCAGGGGCTTAAGGCAGTTTCCATTTGGAGAGCCAAAGACTCCGTTTCAATGACCGATAACACATCCAGAAAATACCGTGCATTGAATCCGGCGGCGAAGATTTCCCCTTTATATGTGGAAGGAATTTCTTCCTCGGCTTCCCCTAATTCAGGGCTTTTGGATGATAAATGTATATATTCTGGATTAAAGGATAATTTGACAGCATGTGCTTTATCTTTTGATAAAATGGCGACTCTGCGTAAGGCGCCCTCTAAATCTGATTTGTTCACAATAACTTTTTTGGGGGAGTCTTTAGGGACGACTTGCTGATAATTGGGGTAGTTCCCTTCCATAACTCTTGAGGTTAACACAAGGCCGCTTTTTCGGAGAATGAGTAAATTTTTCGTAAAACCAAGAAGTGGTTCCTTATCATCCTCTTCCAATAGGCGTCGGATTTCGATAGCGGCTTTTTTCGGAATAATGACTTTGAGTTCGGAAGTAGGAATAGCAGATTCATCTGGCGTGACTTCCTGTTCGGCCCAACCTAATCGATGTCCGTCTGTACCGACTAATCGGATAGTCACCTTTTTTCCAGAAGGAATCAGCGTAATGAGTAAGCCATTGAGCACATAGCGCGTATCCTTTTCACCGACAGCAAATACGGTTTTTTTTAGAAGCTGCAATAACCCCTGGGCAGGAATCGACAGGAGCCCCTCACGTTCAATAGTCGGAAGTGCGGGGTAATCTTTGCTCGCCAAACCCACCACCCGAAATTGGCTTTTTCCGGCCTTAACGGTGACCCAATTATTTTCCCGCACCTCAATTTCGATTTCAGATTGTCGAACTTCTTTTAAAATATCAAAGAGCGTTCTGGCTGAAAATGTTACGGAGCCGGGCTCCACGACATTGGCTTTATACAGACCTCGCATGCCAATTTCTAAATCGGTTGCGACGATATCCAACCCTTCTGGTTTCGCTTCTAATAAGATATTGGCTAGGATCGGCATGGTATTTCGCTTTTCAACCACACCTTGGACTCGTTGAAGGGCGGTTAATAAATCTTCTCGGGCCATGCGTATTTTCATGAATTTCCTATCAGTGCCTTACACTATGCTTTGCTAATTTCCTCTTTCAAACTTTCAAGGGTCGATCGAAGTGTGGAATCGGTTTCCTGAAATTTTTTCATTTGTTTACACGCATGAATAATCGTCGTGTGATCTTTACCTCCGAAATCTCTCCCAATTTCTGGAAAAGACGCATCGGTGAGGTCGCGACAGAGAAACATGGCAATTTGCCGAGGGTAGACCAAGGTCTTTGTCCGCCGTTTAGATTTTAAATCAGAAATTTTGACATGAAACCGGTTAGCTACCGCTTCTTGAATATCTTCCGTTGTAATGACTTTTCGTTTACTGCCCAATAAATCTCGCAAAATATTCTTGGCCATCACCACGGTGATTTGTTGCCCTGTCAGGGAAGCATAAGCACCAAGCCGGATAAGGGCCCCTTCGATCTCTCGAATATTACTTTTTAAATTGGCAGCTAATAATTGGATCACATCCTCGTTGATGGCTATACCTTCTTCTTCTGATTTTTTTCTGAGAATGGCTATCCGAGTTTCTACGTCAGGTTGTTGAAGGTCAGCAATCAACCCCCACTCAAACCGAGATCGCAATCGCTCCTCCATCGACGGCATTTCTTTAGGAAAACGATCACTGGAAAGGACTATTTGTTTTCCGGCTTCATACAGGGAATTAAAGGTGTGGAAAAATTCTTCTTGCGTCCGTTCTTTCCCTGCCAGAAATTGGATATCATCAATTAAAAGCATATCCACATTTCGGTACCGACGCCGTAACTCCATCATTTTGTCATACCGAATGGAGTTAATAACTTCATTGGTAAATTGTTCTGTGGTGACGTAGGCAATACGTAGATCGGTTCGATCAGCCACATAATTCCCGATTGAATTGAGGAGGTGGGTTTTCCCAAGACCTACCCCTCCATAGATGAACAAGGGGTTATACGCTTTGGCAGGAGACTCAGCTACGGCCAAACAGGCAGCATGGGCAAATTGATTACTGGCACCCACAACAAAGGTATTAAACGTATATTTAGGATTCGGAAGCGGTTGGCGTCTGCCTTTGGGAGGTTGCGGAGATGGAAAGCCCTCCTTCTTCACAGGCGCGACTGCCTGTAAAGGTCCTTTATCCTTTTCTTCTTTCAGGACAAAAATGATATCAGTGGGTTTAATCCCTTCGGTATGATGAAAGGCTTCAATCAATAACTCTTTATAATTCCGTCCTAACCATTCTCCAAAAAACTTATTGGGAACGCGGATTGTGGCCTGATCCTCAGAAATTCCCTCTAATTCAAGAGGTTGAAACCAAGTATCGATGGCCTCATCGCCCACTTTCGGACTGATAAACTCCAAAATATCAACCCACGATTTATTGATGTTTTTATTATGGAAATCCACACTATTCACAAGGTTATACACAATTGTTAATAATATAATTCTTTACACTGAGGATAACACTCCTCACGAAAAAGATCTTCATCCCTCATTCACAGTTTCTCCCACATACATACCAAAATCTATTCACACCTTTTCCTCTTTTTTCCCCAAACAAGAAGGCCCACAATACCCTATCTACTACCTGTTATTCATCTTTCCCTATATTTCATTCACAGAATTCTCAGGACCTATTAAGACTACTATTACGAATTCTTTATTTCTTTTTAAAGATAAAGAAGTAGGGGTCAAAGGACCACAGACAAATCATGGGAAAAAACCTCTTCTAAAAATTCCTGATAGGAAATATTTTTGTGAGGATTTTTAGGAGTTCCATCCTGTTCGCTGCCATTTAAGTTCCAAATTTGAGAAACTGAAACCTTCTCCAGGTTTTGCTCTTTATGAAGTAATAAAAGAGAAAGAGTAATCTTCGTAGTCCTTCCATCTGTGGCAGGAATAAAAATTTCCCAATTTTCAATGAAATTCGTACAAATATAGAGGATCTTTTTCATAGAAAATTCTTGATATTAAAATGCCAAGACACGGTCGGCCTGTTCAAGAATAGAGGCCATTTGTGAGGGGGAAGACTCCTGAATGGTGAATTCTTCATCAATAGCAAATGCTTCCCGGCTGCCTAATGGAAGAATAATAGGTATTTCTAAGTTCTTTATCACAGGTAAATGTTTTTCAAGAATTTCCCCTTCAGATAGATCATACGCATCATCGGACACTAGCTGCCTTGCATTATTCAAAAGAATAATGGAGATCGGGTTTGGGCCCGTGGAAAGTCCCAATGCAATTCGTATGGCTTCTGAAGCTCTATGTGATGTCGTCGGGTCCTCTCGAATAAGGACAACCAATTGTTTTGGCATTCTTGATGACTAGATTAGGTTAAATACGTAAAAAGACAATATTTTCTTGTTTAATTTGATGTCGAAAATATGGGAAATATTTAAACGGGGAAGTTCTCGTTTCTTATTGAAAAATAAGAAAAAACCCTAGCACCAGACAAAAAAAATGTCAAGAAAAAATCAGGGAGTCATGCCATCAGAAATGGCTTCATAGACCCTCATGAATTCTTTGAATAATTTTCTCAATAGTCAGGATTTCCTGTTTCTTGGTTTGCATATTTCGGAGAATGACATTATTGGAATGAACTTCGTCATCTCCGAGAATGATAGAAAACTCCGCACTCATTTTATCCGCTGATCGCAGAAGAGTTTTAAGATTATTCCCTTTGTGATCGGTATCCGCCCGTATTCCAGCTTGTCGAAGTGTGTGGAGGAGTTTAAAAGCCGCAGGTTTTCCAATTTTTCCAAAACCAGCGACAAAGAAAAGAGGTGGCTGGGTCTTCCTGAAATTTTCTGGAAGAAGAAGAGTCACACGTTCTAAGCCGACAGCAAAACCAATGGCCGGCGTATCTGGACCTTGGAGAACTTGAACGAGACCGTCATACCGTCCACCAGCTCCGATAGTACTTTGCGCTCCTAAATGAGGAGAAGTAATTTCGAAGGTCGTTCGTGTGTAATAATCCAACCCTCGAACCAATCGATTATTAATAAAGTAAGGAATTTCAAGGGAATCAAGTCCCTTTAATACCGCCTGAAAATGAACTCTAGAAGGGTCAGAAAGATAATCGATAAGAATTGGTGCGTCTTGAGTTGTTTCCTGACACATCGGGACTTTGCAATCTAAAATACGAAGGGGGTTCGTTGAATATCTGCGCTGACAGTTTCCGCAAAGGCCATTAATTTTTGATGATAGAAATTCTTTTAGTGTATGAATATAGCCCTCTCGGTCATCAATGGTGCCAATGGAATTGATATGCAAGGTTAAATCCCTTAGACCTAACGACGAGAAAAATTGCCATAACAATGAAATGACTTCTACATCGATAAGCGGGTCTTCGGTTCCTAGGGCTTCCACTCCAAATTGATGGAATTGACGATAGCGACCAGCCTGAGGGCGTTCATGACGAAACATCGGTCCAAAATAAAACAGCTTTCGGGTACTAGGAGAGTCCAAAAGTTTATGTTCAAGGACTGCCCGAACCACGCCAGCCGTCCCTTCCGGGCGCAAAGTCAACGAACTCCCATCACGGTCAGGAAAAGTGTACATTTCTTTTTCCACGATATCTGTGGTCCCTCCGATGCTTCGGGCATACAGTTCAGTGAATTCGAAGATAGGGATTCGAATTTCAGAGAACCCATATTGACCAGCCAGAGTCCGGGCCACGGTCTCAATATGCTGCCATTGAGACGTGTGTTCGGGTAAAATGTCTTTGAGCCCTTTGACGGATCGCAACACCAATATTCCTGTTCTTTTGAAGGGAAAAATGGACAGAAAACGACTTTCGACTATATCTTCACGCCCCTATCCAGTCAACGAACGAACACACGTATAATGCGTAGAAAATGAGAAATTACGTTTGACTCTTATACCAATGACCCATAGAATGGTCAGTTCATAAGAAAAAGGTCTAAAGGAGAATCGTATCATGTCATTTACATCACGAAAGCCTTCAAATTTAAAGAGAAAACGAGACCATGGATTTCGGAAGCGGATGAGCACCAAGAATGGGCGAAAAGTCCTTGCTCGCCGACGGAAAAAGGGTAGAGCCCGACTCACGGTTTCTGACGAGTAGAAGTGAGTAAGGGAGGGTCCACCGTTTTTCTTAAAAAAGAAACATGAGTATGATGGGGTTAAGGCGACGGGTTCCGTAGTGAGGAACCCGTTTTTTACGATTATTCATTGTCAAGTCCCCAAAGAAGAATGTCCTCGTGTCGGGGTGGTTGTAGGGCGGCGGGTTGGCAAAGCCGTCACGAGGAATCGGTTAAAACGGATCACGCGAGAACTGGTTAGAGCTTCCCATTCCGATATGGCCTTCGGCCATCACTGTATCGCTTATCCCAAGGTAAAAATTCTTCGTTCGAAGTTTCAGGACGTGGAGAACGCGTGGTCCCAGATGTTGAAAAAGATTGGCATGATCCAATCCATAAGGCCAAAATGACCTGGATCTTGAAAACAATGATTAAGGCATATCAATATGGGATTTCCCCATTCGTCGGAGTCTGTTGTCGTTTTGAACCAACCTGCTCCCACTATACGATTCAAGCCATCGAAAAATATGGGCCACTAAAAGGACTATGGTTAGGTATGAGTCGTCTCCTCAAGTGTCATCCCTTCCATTCTGGGGGCTGGGATCCGGTTCCCTGACCTCAACGTATCGACCTCCAATTCAACGGTAAATCGTCACTAGTGCTTATGAGACTCCAGGACTAACGAGATGGAAAAACGCGTCATTCTTTTCCTGGTGCTTTCGCTCGGCATTATTTTTGGGTATGACTTGTTGCTCAAGCAATTGGGTTATTCTCCATTTTCCAATTCTCCAATTATTGATGAGGAAATTCATCAGACGGATACTCCCGCGGAACCGCGAACAGATCGGTCATCTTCATCATCCGATCCTGCCATGGAAAATCCAGGGATTTCATCGGAGCACCCCGATGGGACAGCAGAGCAGACTACCGCCGTCAACGAGGAAGTCCTTGTCGTTGATACACCCTTGCTTCGAGTTGGGCTTTCGAACCAAGGAGCGGTCATTACTTCTTGGGAATTAAAAAAATACCTCACGCAAACAGAAGAAAATACTCCTGTTCAATTGGTGTATACCAACGGACAATATCCAGGACCGTTGACCTTGAGGTCTGAAGGCCACGAGGAACTCACCGCGGCCCTTCGGAAAAATCCCTACCGTGTGAAAAAAGAATTTGAGACATTAGATGAAAGAAATCCTACAGGACGAGTGGTGTTCACCTTCGGGTCTGATGAATCCAACGTGTGGGTGGAAAAGGTCCTGGTGTTTCATTACGACTCGTATGTGGTGGATATAGAAATTCGCACACGCGGAATTTCTGAACAACTCGATTTAGTCTTAGGAACCAACTTCGGGCTGGTGGAATGGGGCCAAGGATTTATTGGACTCTTAGGCTCGGCCTGGATGATGGGGGAGGAATTAGTCAAAGAATCGCCCGATTCCGATGATCCCACCCTTCGTCGAGAAGGCCCCGTGAAATGGTTGGCGCTTCAAGATAAATATTTTATTAGTGTGTTTATGCCACAAGAGGCCACCGGCCTTGTCGCCAAGCTTGAAAATGAAAGTGTGATATCCGCTGCCCTCAATTTACCCATCGGCACTGAAGGCCAAGTCCATAAAGCCCGCTTATATGCAGGCCCTAAACAATTTGATGTCCTGAAATCCTTTGAAAACGGGCTGGAAGATACGATTGATTTCGGGTGGTTTATTTATGACAGTTTTGAGCCGGTCAAATTCGTAGCCAAACCACTGTTTTCGGTTCTTCGGTCAATCAATGACTATACCCATAACTTCGGGTGGGCCATTATTATCGTGACCCTCGGCATCAAACTGCTGTTCGTGCCCTTGCAATATAAAAGCTATAAATCCATGCAAGGGATGAAAGATATCCAACCTAAAGTTGTGAAACTCCAAGAAAAATTTAAAGATGACAAGCAAAAGCTCAACACGGAATTGATGAAGCTCTACAAGGAGCACAAGGTCAACCCGGTGGGCGGATGTCTGCCGATGTTTCTTCAGATGCCGGTTTTTATTGCCTTATTTAATATTTTGTATATGACCATCGATTTGCGGCAGGCTCCATTTATGCTGTGGATTCAGGACCTGTCCATCCAGGATCCCTATTATGTATTGCCCGTACTAATGGGTGTTTCTATGTTTGTTCAGCAAAAAATCATGCCGACAACAGCTGACCCCAATATGGCCAAAATGATGTTGATCCTTCCCATTGGCCTAACCTTTTTGTTTGTGACCTTTCCCGCAGGACTCGTATTATACTGGGTAACCAATAACGTATTGACCATTACCCAGCAATTTGTCACCGATCGCTATGTCCTCCCACCCAAAAAACCGGGAACAACCGAAATCGCCAAGGCAGATCCCACATCGCCTGGTCCTGAAAAGCCTGACAAGTCAGGGAAAAAGAAATCCTCCTCTCCGCAATCGGGTAAATCAAAAAAATCCTAACTCAGGGTGTCTGACTGTATGAGTGCTTTGGACGACACCATTTGTGCGGTAGCTACCCCCGCTGGTGAAGGGGGCGTGGGCATTGTGCGGGTAAGTGGGGCTCATGCGTTTCCCATTGCTTCGAATATTGTCCGGCTTCGTTGTGGGAAATCTCTCTCAGAAATTACACCGTACCGATTGTATTTGGGAAAATTTTTATGGGTTCCACTCCAGAAGCACGATATGGTCAAAAAAGGTTCTGCTGCCGTGTTGGATGAAGTTCTCGTGGTGATCATGCGCGCGCCTCGTTCCTACACTGGGGAAGATGTCGTCGAAGTGCATGGCCATGGTGGACCGCTCATCATGCAGGCGATTTGTGAAGCCCTGACACAAGTCGGAGCTCGCATGGCCGAGCCGGGAGAATTTACCAAACGAGCATTTCTCAATGGGCGCCTCGACCTGACGCAAGCCGAGGCGGTTTTGGACACTATTCAAGCCAAATCCCTCCACAGTCTGAAATTAGCGCAAGAACATCTTCAGGGCGGATTGTCTGGAGTCATTAAGGGGCATCGAGATGCGTTGGTGAAGCTCCTAGCCCATGTGGAAGCCGGAATGGATTTTGGGGAAGAAGATATTCAGTTCATTGAGCAGAGGGAATTAAAAGACAAGATACGGAAGATGGTCGGAGCAATTGAAAAACTGATCGAATCGGCGCAAGAAGGCCGGATTATTCGTGAAGGCATTCGAACCGTCATTCTCGGCCGACCCAATGTGGGCAAGTCCAGCCTTTTGAATGCTATTCTTGATGTTGATCGGGCCATTGTGTCACAAATTCCCGGCACCACGCGGGATGTGCTTGAAGAATCCGTCATGGTGGAAGGTGTCATGATTCGCCTGTTCGATACTGCGGGCTTGCGAGAGAGCGCCGATGAATTGGAGCAAGAAGGTATGACGAGGGCTGAAGAGACAATTAAGCAAGCGGATGTCCTGCTTATGACGTTCGACCAAAGCCAACCACTAACCGAACACGACCTGGATTTTATCTCGCGGTATCGCCGCCAACCGCGTGTCATGCTTCTCAATAAACATGATCTCCCTCCACGGTTTTCCCTAGATGCTTTCCAAGGCATTGTGAAGGAAAATGACTCACCGGATGAGCATGAAACGGCCTATGTCCAAGCCTCGGCGGTGACCGGTGAGGGGATTGACCAGCTTAAACGCAGTCTCAAAACGTTGGCGGTAGGGAAACGGCACGAAGCCGGCGATTCCGTGTTAGTCTCTCGCTTGAGGCATAAGGTTCTGCTTCAACAAGCTACCGAGGCCTTGCATAATGCCCTCGTGGCGATTGATGATACGCAATCGGCTGAATGTGTGGCGTTGGAATTACGAGTGGCCTTACAGGCCCTAGGAGAAATTGTCGGAATTGTCACCAACGAAGATATTCTAGATCAGATCTTCCGAGAGTTCTGTATTGGAAAGTGAATGGGCTTTGCCATGAACCAATTCTTAAAAAGACATGAGAAATAGGCTGAACTGATGAAAGAATGTGACATCGTCGTGGTTGGTGGGGGCCATGCGGGCTGCGAAGCAGCCTTGGCGGCAGCTCGGATAGGTTGTCAGGTGGCCTTGTTAACCATTGATCCTAAAACGATTGCCACCATGCCTTGCAACCCTGCCGTGGGGGGAATAGGTAAGGGACACTTGGTCAAGGAACTGGATGCATTGGGCGGCGAGATGGGTGTCAACACGGATAAGGCTGGAATCCAATTCCGAATACTCAATACTCGGAAGGGCCCTGCCGTACGAGCGACAAGAGTGCAATGTGACAAAGAACTGTATGCCACCAGTATGCAGGAGACCTTGGCGAAACAAAAAAACCTTACAGTTTTGGCAGGAACTGTAGATCGAATTCTGACGCACAACGGAACGGTCACGGGAGTAAAAATCAGTTCCGGCGACACCATGGCAACACGAGCTGTCGTGCTCACGTCTGGAACTTTCCTCAAAGGGCTCATGCACATTGGCTTGACACATCTTCCCGGAGGCAGGGCCGGGGAACCGTCAGCCGAACATCTGTCGGATTGCATGTTGGACTTTGGTTTTGAGATTGGACGGTTAAAAACAGGAACGCCGCCTCGCCTGGATCGAGAAACTATTAATTTTGATGTGATGGCGCCCCAGCCCGGGGATCCGATGCCTCGCCCATTTTCCTTTAGGACTCAGCACATTTCCAATCCCCAGGTTGACTGTCATATTACCTTTACGAATGAACAGGCCCACGACATCATTAAGAACAATTTGGATCGCTCTCCCATGTATTGTGGGGTCATTGAATCAACCGGACCGCGGTACTGCCCCTCCATTGAAGATAAAGTCGTGCGATTTGCTGACAAAAACAGCCATCAAATTTTTATGGAGCCGGAAGTGCTGGGGGGGCGATCGTATTATCCCAATGGCATTTCCACCAGCCTGCCGATTGATGTGCAACAAGCTTTTGTTAAAACTATTCCGGGTTTAGAACAGGCCGTCTTTCTGAGGCCGGGCTATGCCGTCGAATATGATTACTTCCCTCCTCGCCAGCTCCATGAAACCTTAGAAACCAAACTGGTGAAGGGGCTGTTTCATGCCGGCCAGATCAATGGGACCTCGGGATATGAGGAAGCCGCGGCGCAAGGGATGATGGCCGGGATCAATGCGGCCCTTCGAGCCAAAGAAGAACCTCCCCTCATTCTGGATCGGTCACAAGCCTATATGGGGGTCTTAATCGACGACCTCATTACCAAAGATGCGCGTGAGCCCTACCGCATGTTCACATCGAGAGCAGAATATCGATTAATTCTTCGTGAGGACAATGCGGATTATCGGCTTAAAGAAATTGGCTATCGGTTGGGCCTGATTTCCCCGCAAGAATACGGCGCCTTCCAACGAAAATGGGAAACAATAGATAAAGAACTTGATCGACTGGGCAGCATACATACCAAAATTTCTGAACTCGAACGTCAGACCAATATTACTTTTGATGGGTCACCGACCAGCACATCTCTTCTGCAACTGCTTCGCAGGCCGGAACTCTCCTACAAAGATTTGCATCCCTTTCTACAGGGAGAAGAGGAAACGGATGTGGAAGTCACTGACGCGGTGGAGATCGCCGTGAAATACGAAGGCTATATCAAGCGGCAGGAAGAAGTGATCCAGCAGTTCAAAAAATTAGAACACCGGCGGGTCCCAGAAGATTTTGATTATCAAGGGATCAAAGGCTTCTCAAACGAAGTAGCTGAAAAACTAAAAAAAGTTCGTCCCTCTTCCGTCGGCCAAGCTTCGCGAATATCTGGAGTCACGCCTGCAGCCATCTCTCTCCTCCTCGTCGCCCTCGAACGCCACAAGAAAGCCAGCTAAATCAGCCCTTCTAATTGCTCAGGATATATCGAAACCTTTCAGATGACCCTTGAATAAAGGTGTCAGGAACCTTTTTATGTAAGGAATAGACTGTGGTTTTTAATAGGCATGGGATCGTAAGCAATTTAATGCCTTTGGAAGGAGCGCCCTCAGCCAAAAAAGCAGGAAGGGATTGTATGCAATTTTGGAATGTACCATCAGACATTTTTAAATATTCACTTTTCCTCAGGCTTTCTATATTCTACCGAATTTTCCAAAAACTTCTACAGATGGAAATTCATCAACAAGAAAATGAGAAATGAACAGATTTCTCTTAGGCTTAAAATAGCAGAGCTTTGGATTTAGAAAGACTTAGCAATGACAGGAAGCACAAAATGGTGCAATGGATAGTTAGTTGAATCTGGAATAAAAATCGGTGCTTCGAATACACGCCAAATTAGTTAATCAATAGAATGCCATTACAAATAGAAAACCACCATAAAAAACATAGAGAAATTTGATAAATTCCCAAAAGGCCAGAATTTGGCCTTAAGGACAGAGACCTGCGGAAATTTTCTGTGAGCCGGCTATTATGTATTTTTAAGATGGAAGTTGGATAGGGACACTGAAATCTTCAGTCTGCCAAAACACACTAGAATGCCAACAACAAATATCTCTCTTTTTGTAGAGCACAATGCTTTTCCCCTAAATTTAATACCTATTAATTTGGGGTTTTTATTTCTTTTGATGGGGAGTGTTCCACGTGGAACATGAAGAGGATACAGACAAATTTCTGGAATTTTTTGTTGAAGGGGCAAGAAAACTTGGCTTTTCCTTTCAAGAAGACATTTTAGAAAAGTTCCATCTTTATTATAAAGAGCTCAGCTTCTGGAATCGTTCCGTTAATCTTACAGGCCTGCATACGGAGCAAGAGCAAGCGGTATTGCTTTTTGCTGATTCGTTAGCAGGATCTTTGGCTTTTGCTGAACACTCTTCGCTTTCGATCCTCGACATAGGTACTGGTGGTGGATTTCCAGGAATTCCTCTCAAATTGGCATTTCCTTCTTTGAAGGTCACCTTACTGGAGCCACGGGGCAACAAGACGGCTTTTCTTCACACAGTTATCGGAAAACTAGAATTGACCGGTATTTTAGTTCTTCAAAAACGATTAGAAGCTTGTGGGGCATTCATTCATGAAGAGGACAAATGGGATATTGCTATTAGTAAGGCAGTCAGCCTTGAGGCGATTTTGCCCCATGTCCAAAATGTTCTGAAAAAAGATGGAAAGCTGGTTGTCTTTCGTTCATCAAATATAGACAATCATTCGAACTTACAGGCTATGACAATAGACAAAGAAATCTCCTATGAACTGCCTTTTGGATTTGGAACACGAGTTCTTTCTGTGTTAAAACACGTTCCATAATTAATACAGAATCTCCATGTTCCACGTGGAACAATTGCGAAGAAAAAATATTTCTACTGCAATAACGTTCCTTAAATATGGGGATATATTATTATTATAAATCCCCCTAGCCCCATTTTTCCAAGGGGGGAAAATCAGTAGAGAAAACCTTCCATTCAATAGTGTAAATAAGGTTAAAGTTGTTTTTAATCATAGGATTATGAACATTAAAAGCATAAAACTTTTTATTATTTGATTCTGAGTGAAACGCGTTATTGCTATTACGAATCAGAAAGGCGGAGTGGGTAAAACCACGTCGGCGATTAATGTTGGTGCAGCCTTGGCCGCTTCCGGTAAGTCGGTCTTACTTATCGACTTAGACCCTCAGGCCAACGCCACCAGCGGAGTGTCAGTTGAACCAGAGGGCGCGACGATTTACGAATGTCTTATGGAGCGACATGCCATTGAATCAGCAATTTTACCTACGTGTATACACGGTCTTTCTATTATGCCCTCCAAAGGAGACTTAGTTGGGGCTGAAATTGAAATTTCGAACCTGGCTGATCGAGAAACCATTCTGAAAACCGTTGTTGGAGAAATTCAGGGACAGGAATTTGTGATTATTGACTGTCCGCCTGCCTTTGGCCTGTTAACAATCAACGCTCTGGTTGCAGCTTCTGCGCTGATTGTGCCGGTACAATGTGAGTATTATGCGATGGAGGGGTTGGGGCGACTGATGGGCAATGTTGACCGCATTCGAGATTCTTTCAATACCGATTTGGACCTGGAAGGTATTGTGTTGACGATGTATGATTCTCGCATTAATCTTTCCAGACAGGTAGAAAGCGAAATTCGAGGGTTTTTCAAAGAGAAAGTGTTTAAAACCGTCATTCCTCGAAACGTGGCGCTGGCGGAAGCCCCCAGCCACGGGAAACCCGTGTTGTCGTATAATGCGGCATCCAGTGGCGCCAAAGCCTACCTTGACCTGGCCCAGGAGATACTCGCGAATGGAAAAGAAAGCATTGGGTAAGGGCCTTCAGGCCTTGCTCCCTGAAAAAAAGACGCTGGTTTGGAAAGTTGAGCAGGATGGGCAAGCTATTTCCATGGTCCCCCTGAAGCAGATTATTCCCAATCGCTACCAACCTCGGACAATTTTTGTCGAAGACGAATTAGAGGGCTTGGCTCAGTCAATTAAGGAGCATGGGGTGCTACAACCTATTGTTGTTCGGCGCAAAGGGGATGGGGTGTATGAACTGATTGCGGGCGAACGGCGTCTTCGGGCGGCAACTCTTGCCGGGTTGACGACAATTCCAGCCCTTGTTCGGAATTCAAACGATGAAAAATCCTTGGCTCTCGCGTTGGTCGAAAATATTCAGCGCCAAAACCTCAATCCTATGGAAGAAGCCAAAGCCTATTCTCGTTTAATGGGCGAATTCGGCTTAACGCAGGACCTCGTTGCCAGTTCTGTGGGGAAAGATCGTTCTACCATTGCGAATATTCTTCGCCTTCTTACGCTCCCTAAGGAAGCGCAGCAGTTCATTGAATCCGGAAATTTAAGCCTCGGGCATGCCAAAGTTTTAGCCGGGGTCTCTTCGCCCAGTACGCAACTTCAGATTGCCAAGCGCATTGTGGCAGAGCAGCTTTCGGTGAGACAGACGGAACAGCTTCTTGTGAGGCAAAAAAGCGAAGGTTCCGGCAAACAGTTAAAGGTTGTGCCAAATAAGTATCATCATCTTGAAGATCAGTTACGGAAACATTTTGGCTCCAAGGTGCAGGTGAAAGCCGCAGCCAAAGGGGGGCAGCTTGTGATTCACTTTTATTCTGATGAAGAGCTTGACCGCATAAGTGCCATTATTTTGGAATAAAAATTGTAGGGATACCTCAGTGACATGGGGCCATCCCTCAACAAATATATAGGTAATTTTAAAGAAAAACACCTATATATCAGATCTGATTCAGAGCAAAGTCGATTTGGTTGAGTATCAAGTCATTCAAATGAGGGAGGGTATTCATGTTTGGGAAAAATAACTCTGAAACCCCGCAACCGGCGGAAACCCCGCAAGATGCGATGAATTTGCCAGGGGTGTTAAGTCCCGCTTTTTCAAGTAGTCCACCAGAATCTGGGGATATTATTGCCTTTGTTGGGGAAGAAGTCACTTTTAAAGGAACCATCAAGTACCAGGGCACGGTGAGGGTGGATGGGCGATTGGAAGGGGAAATTTATACCGATGGGAATTTGATCATCGGTCAAAAAGCGGTCATCACAGCCAAAATCGAGGCTGGTACCGTCACGTGCCAGGGTAAAATTACAGGGGAGGTTGAAGCGAAAAATCGAGTTAAGCTCTTAAGTCCGGCAGTCTTTGATGGAACCATTACCACTCCTTTACTGTCCATGGATGAAGGGGTGATGTTTAATGGTTCTTGTAACATGCCCAAAAAAGGGGAGCGCAAAGGTAAAGAGGCGAAGCTGGTGGTTTCAGTCGAAGAAGCCGTTAAAGTGAAATAAAATCATTTCATGGTGCTGGACAAGTTCGGGAAATTATTCCCCAGGGATATGGAGTTCCTGGCTCGCCACCCGAGAGTCAATTTCAGGATGAGAGGAGGGTTGATATGTGGGGTGACAAGGAAAAAACTAAGAGAGAGGCCGGATTTGGGGACGAGTTTTATACCTTTCTTGGGAAAGGTGTAGATTTCAAGGGCAAAGCCCAATTTGAAGGCACGGTAAGGGTAGACGGCAATTTTGAAGGGGAAATTACCATCGATGATACATTGATCATTGGTGAAACGGCCTTTATTAAAGGAACGATCATAGGTGGAACGATTGTGAGTAGTGGGCGAATTGAAGGAGTCGTGACGGCCAACAAGAAAATTCAACTCCTCAAGCCTGCTGTGCTCATAGGGGATGTGCATACTCCGACATTTGCCATGGAAGAAGGGGTGTATTTTCAAGGCGAATGCGATATGGGTGTCGCACCCAATTTGGATATGGACCTGGATGAACGCGTTCTGTCCAATGGCCAAGCAAAAACGTCCTCAGGCAAAGATTCGAACAAATTGGAAACCGAACCATTAAGTCTGAAATGATCCCATCGACATCCAAAAAAGTAGTGCTCGGAATGAGTGGAGGAGTGGACAGTTCCGTCGCGGCTAAACTCTTGAAAGACCAGGGCTACGAAGTCATTGGTGTCACGCTTAAGGTGTGGGAAGAGGAAGATGAAACCACAACTTCCAAACGTTGGGAGGAACGGGGATGCTGTAAGGTTGGTATCGCCAAGCACGTTGCGGAAATCTTAGATATTACCCATCAGGTCATTGATACCCGAGAATCATTTCAGCGAGGAGTAATTGACGACTTTATTGGCGGTTATCTGCAAGGCACGACCCCCAATCCTTGTGTTCGGTGTAATGAGCGGGTGAAGTTCGGGGGTTTATTTCAGGTAGCCGAGCAACTCGGGGCTGATTATGTCGCCACCGGTCATTTCGCCAGGATTCAACAAGATAAAGCGGGCAATCCTTTTCTAGCCCGGGGCTTGGATCCTAAAAAAGATCAATCCTATTTTTTGTATCGTATTCCTGCCAAATGGCTCCCTAAGATGGTGTTTCCTCTGGGATCCATGGAAAAACCACAAGTCTGGGCCGAAGCCGAAGCCATGGGATTGCCGGTTGACGAATTGAAGGAAAGCCAAGAAATATGTTTTGTCACTCAAGGGGATTATAGAGACTTTCTCAAAGAAAATGCTCCGCAGGCCGCCCGCCCGGGGAATTTTGTTGATGCGGAGGGACATAAACTCGGACAACATGAAGGGGTGGCTTTTTATACCCCTGGCCAACGGAAAGGGTTGGGGATCGCCACGGGGAACCGGGTCTATGTCCAGCGTGTGGTTCCCGAACTCAATTTAGTGGTTTTGGGTCCTCCGGAAGATTTGGATGCCAAAACCTGCTATGTCACTGATCTTAATATCTTTTCTCGTGAAAATTTGGTTGAGGGACAAGGGATGGACGTGAAATTTCGGTATGGGTCCCCACCCGTTCCCGCGACAATTCATTGGGTTAGTGAAAATTCCATGAGTGTCACTTTTGAGACACCCGTACGGGCCTTAAGCCCTGGACAATCTGCCGTCTTTTATCAAGGCGATCGTGTCCTCGGTGGCGGCATTATTCAAACTCCTAAGCCTACCTCGCAAAAATCTCAATCGCCGGTTGCTGACGAAGATTCTCGATTAGAATCTGTCGTCTTTTAATCGCGCCTACTCGGGTCATTCCTACGCTCTTGAATTCTTGCTGCTTCTGGTTTTAGGCACTCTGTCTAATTTAATCCTGTCTTGACATTTCTGGGTAAACTCGTACAATCCGCCGACTTTTTCCTTTAGATTTAAATACTTTTCAAGTTGTGAACACTTCGATTCTACCCACTGACCGCCTCATTTTTGCGTTGGATGTTTCCGACAGGGCAACGGCTCTTTCCTTTGTCGAACAACTTGATGGACTCGTGAACTTTTATAAGGTCGGCTGGGAATTGTTTCTGGCAGAAGGTTTGAGCATTGTTCGGGAGTTAAAAGCCAAAGGCCACAAGGTATTCCTCGATCTAAAAATTCAAGACGATGTGGATGAAACCGTAAAACGGTACATCCAAGTCGCTCTCCGTGAGAAAGTGGATTTGGTCACCCTTCATGGATCGGAACGGTTATTTAAGACGGCCAAACGCGCCAAGGGAGATGCGTCTCTCCGATTATTATCCCTCACCCTCCTGTCCAATATGGATGAAGCTGCCATGAAAGACATCGCCTTGCTCGACAACGGGACCGGTTATTGTCTGCCATTCAAAAAACCTGAAGACTATGTTCAATGGAAAGCCACTCGGACGGCCCAAGCTGGAGCCGACGGATTTATTGCTTCCGGTCGTTTTGTGAGTGTTGTGAGGGGTTTATTTCCCGAAAGCCATCCCCTTATTGTGACACCGGGGGTCAGACCTTCGGGTTCCTCCCATGCCGAACACAAAAATGTTCTGACTCCAAAAGAGGCTATTATTGCTGGATCAGATTATCTTGTTGTTGGAAGACCGATTCGTGATGCGGAGTCTCCCCGAGCGGCTGCCAAGAAAGTCGTACAAGAAATGACCGAAGCTCTTGCGTCCGGCGCCCCTACCTAACCCGCTTTCTTTTTCCTTACTTTCTTTGGTCATGTCTTGAGAAGTTAACGGGAAAATCCTTTTACATTGCGTCTTTTTGGTTGACAGGGTATACCACCCATGTTAGGTTTATTCGCTTGATACACGCCATTTTCCATTCAACACATGGCTGCCTGGATTCTCTGTAAACCGTGAACCAAAGTACGATCGGGCGTCGGTACGCATCGGCGCTTTTCCAATTGCTCGATGAATCGGGCATCGAACCCGCACGAAATGCCTTAGGGTCTTTGACTCAAGGCTTGCAAGATACCCCTGCCCTGAAACATGTCTTGGCTTCACCGGTTTTTAAATTTGAAGAAAAACAAGTTGTCCTAGAGGAACTCTGTCAGCGTATGCAGGCTCCTCCGGTGATGAGTGATTTTCTGAATCAACTGTTGAAGAATAATCGAGCGGTCCTCCTTCCAGAAATTTCCCAAGCCTTTTCTGATCTTGCCGATGAGCAAAAGGGCATTCAACAAATTCGAATCAGCTCCGCGAAGCCCTTGGAGGCCTCTGAACAAGAAAAGCTGAAAGGGGAAATGGCCGAAACGCTTGGGCGTTCAGTCGATGTTGTGTTTGAAGTAGAACCGAACCTTATTGCTGGGTTGAAAATCCACATTGGCAGTCAAGTCTTTGATAATACCGTGCTGGGACGATTGACCAGCATGCAGGATCAGTTGACGAAGGGGTAATTCATGCAGATCAAAGCCGAAGAAATCAGCTCAATCATTAAGGAAAAAATTAAAGGGTTTGACCAGCGGGTCGACGTCAAGGAAATGGGGTATGTCATCCAAGTGGGAGACAATATTGCCAAAGTGTACGGTCTGGAAGGCGCTATGGCGGGAGAGTTATTGGAATTTCCTGGTGGTGTCTATGGTGTGGCGCTGAACCTTGAAGAAGATAGTGTGGGTGCCGTGTTACTTGGGGAAGACGTCGGCATTCGTGAGGGTGACCCAGTTAAACGCACTGGTCGTATTGCAGAAGTGCCTGTGGGCGAAGCCCTGGTAGGAAGAGTGGTTGATGCGATCGGGATGCCTATTGATGGGAAGGGCCCAATCAATTCAACGGAAACCCGGTTAATTGAAATCAGGGCGCCTGGTGTGGTGGATCGGCAATCGGTCGGCGAGCCCTTGCAAACTGGATTGAAAGCCATTGATGCCATGATTCCTGTAGGTCGAGGCCAGCGGGAATTGATTATTGGCGATCGTCAAACGGGGAAAACGGCTATTGCGGTCGATACAATCATCAACCAAAAAGGCTTGGACGTGTATTGCTTCTATGTGGCAATTGGGCAAAAGCGTTCAACTGTCGCTCGAGTAGTGAAAACGTTAGAGGATCATGGCGCCATGGAATACACTACTGTGGTATCCGCCACCGCCAGCGATTCGGCCTCGTTGCAATTTTTTGCCCCGTATGCCGGCGTGACCATGGCTGAATATTTCCGTGATAGTGGCAAGCATGCCCTTATTGTTTACGACGACTTATCCAAACATGCCACGGCATATCGTCAGCTATCCCTTCTCCTTCGTCGGCCACCAGGTCGTGAAGCCTATCCGGGTGATGTGTTCTTTTTGCATTCTCGGTTATTGGAACGGGCCGCGAAAATGAGCGATGAAAAGGGCGCTGGTAGCTTAACAGCTTTGCCGATAATTGAAACGCAGGCGGGTGACGTCTCTGCGTATATTCCAACCAACGTCATTTCTATTACGGATGGACAGATTTATCTCGCCGCGGACCTGTTCTATTCGGGTATTCGGCCAGCGATTAACGTGGGATTATCAGTTTCACGCGTGGGTGGTTCGGCCCAGATTAAAACCATGAAACAAGTGGCTGGGACTCTCAGGTTGGATTTGGCCCAATATCGGGAAATGGCGGCCTTCTCACAATTCGGCAGTGAATTGGACAAAGCGACCCAAGCCCAATTGGCGCGAGGTGTGCGTATGGTGGAACTTCTCAAACAGGATCAATATAAACCGATGCCTGTTGCCGATCAGGTGTTATCCATTTTCGCGGGTGTCAATGGCTTTATTGATAATGTGCCGGTGAATAAAATTCGTGAATTCGAACAAGATCTCATGGCATATATCAAAGAAAAGCACCCTAATATTCGGGATGAAGTCAAATCCAAAAAGAAAATCGATGATGAATTTGGCGGGCAGCTGAAACAAATCATCACCGAATTTAAAAAATCTAAAGGCTACGAATAATAGCCTCGAGCACTCTTTTTACCCATGCCAAGTCTTCAAAGTCTTCGACGGAAAATTGCTTCCGTCAAAAATACTCAGAAAATTACCAAAGCCATGAAAATGGTGGCGGCGGCGAAACTCAAACGTGCGCAAGATCGTATTCTCAAGGCGCGACCCTATGCCCATCAATTGCGGGATGTCATGGGGAATTTAAGCCAGCGTGTGAATCGTGCCTCCCATCCTCTCTTGAGTCGACGGGAGGGAAGTTCCCTGGAACTGTTGGTGGTAACGAGTGATCGCGGGCTGTGTGGGGCTTTTAATACCAATATTCTTCGTCGAGCAGTTGAATTTTTAGAAGAACAACGTCGGCAAGGGAAGCAGGTGTCGGTCAGCCTGGCTGGTCGCAAGTCCATAGATTTTTTTAAACGGCGTGATTGGCCCATTCGGCAAGAATGGGGTGGCGTGTTTGACCGACTCAGTTTTGAACATGCTTTGGATATTGGGCAAAATATCGTGTCTCAATACCATTCAGGCACGTTCGATCACCTCTATGTTGTCTACAATGAATTTAAATCGGCGATGCAGCAGGAAGTGATCGTAGAGAAATTACTGCCTATTGAATCCCTTCAGGATTCCGGGGGAAGCGAGAAGCCTTCAATGGGAGGTGGCTACCTCTATGAGCCGGATGAAAGTGAATTGCTCGAGACCTTACTGCCCAAACATTTTGAAATTCAAACGTATCGGGTGCTATTAGAGTCAGCAGCAGCAGAACAGGCTGCACGTATGACCGCTATGGATGGTGCGACACGGAATGCAGGTGAATTAATTAAGAAAGTCACGCTGTTTTATAATAAGACCAGGCAGGCAGCCATTACCAAAGAACTGATGGATATTGTCGGGGGAGCTGAGGCCCTCAAATAAATCACAGGTTGCCAAGGAACAGATTGTTTACACACTGTTTCCCCAACCTCTTTCAACCAAGGAGCATATGGTGGGTACCGATGTTGGAAACGGAAAAATCGTACAAGTCATTGGACCGGTGGTCGACGTTGAGTTCCCTCCAGGGAAACTTCCTTATATTTTTAATGCCTTGACGATTTCTCAAGGGGAAGGCGACACCCTGACCATGGAGGTTGCTCAGCATTTGGGAGAAAATCGTGTTCGGGCCGTGTCGATGTCTTCAACTGACGGCTTGGTGCGTGGCCTGGAAGTCGTTGATACCGGTGCACCGATCTCCGTACCAGTGGGTAAGGAAACATTGGGTCGAATCATGAACGTCTTAGGTGACCCGGTTGATGGATTTGGCCCGGTTCCGACCCAAAAACGTTGGTCTATTCACCGGCCTGCCCCAGCTTTAGAAGATCAGGAAACCAAAACGGAAGTCTTGGAAACTGGTATTAAAGTCGTCGATCTCTTGGAACCCTACGCCAAGGGTGGAAAGGTCGGTTTATTTGGTGGTGCGGGTGTAGGAAAAACCGTCATCATTATGGAGTTGATTAATAATATCGCTCTCCATCATGGAGGGTATTCGGTATTTGCCGGTGTGGGAGAACGGACTCGTGAAGGGAATGATCTTTGGCACGAAATGCAAGATTCCAAGGTTATTGATCCTAAGGACTTTGCCAAGTCTAAAGCGGCGCTCGTGTATGGACAAATGAATGAACCACCGGGTGCCCGGTTACGAGTGGGGCTAACCGGTTTGACGATTGCGGAATACTTCCGAGATGAAGAGCATCAAGATGTGCTGCTCTTTGTTGACAATATTTTCCGATTTACTCAAGCGGGTTCGGAGGTATCGGCGTTGCTCGGACGTATGCCCTCTGCTGTAGGGTATCAGCCCACGCTTGGTACGGAAATGGGAACCTTGCAGGAGCGCATTACCTCTACCAAGACCGGTTCAATCACCTCTGTTCAAGCGATTTATGTGCCGGCGGACGATTTAACCGATCCCGCCCCGGCTACGGCTTTTGCGCATCTAGATGCGACCACCGTGCTTTCGCGTGGTTTAGCCGAGCTCGGAATTTATCCCGCTGTGGATCCTTTGGATTCCACCTCTCGGATTTTGGATCCCCATATTTTGGGTGAAGAACATTACGCTGTGGTGCAACGAGTACAAGGGACCTTGCAGAAATACAAAGATTTGCAAGACATCATTGCAATTTTAGGTATGGACGAACTGTCTGAGGATGATAAACAAACTGTGGCGAGAGCTCGTAAATTACAGCGGTTCCTTTCGCAACCATTCCATGTAGCCGAGGCCTTTACAGGATCACCAGGGAAATATGTGAAATTGGTGGATACCGTCCGCAGTTTTAAAGAAATAGTGGATGGGAAATACGACCACTTGCCGGAACAAGCTTTTTATATGGTAGGACCGATTGAAGAAGCTATCGAGAAAGCCGAAAAACTTGGATATAAGGTGTAATGGCTAATTCTGCTACCGCGGTGTCAGCAGGGAAGATACTTCTAGAGGTGGTCACCCCTGACCACCGTCTGTTGAGTCAAGAAGTCGATTATGTCTCAGCTCCTGGAAGCGAAGGCGATTTTGGAGTGCTTCCTGGCCATTGTCATTTTCTGACCACTCTGCGTATTGGCGAACTGCAATATCGGGTTGGCGAACATACGGAATTTATGTCTGTGCTCTGGGGATTTGCTGAAGTGACACCCACCAAAGTGACGATCCTTGCCGAGATTGCGGAAAAAGCCGAAGATATTAATGTGGATCGCGCGGAAGAGGCAGTTCAGAAAGCTCAAGAACGTTTGGAACGGGGAGGCTTACCTTCTGAAGTGGAAGAAGCCCGTGTCAGTTTAGAAAAAGCGCGACTTCGAAAAAAAATCGCCGATCGGCACCGCCAGCAAGGCGGAGGCAGACTCTCCTAACTCTTCACCTCGTACCTTTCTCCCCTACTCTCCATGCCGCAGGTCGAAACGCGGACGGAATTTATTGTCACCGCTGGGGAAACCCCCAAGAGGCTGGATCATTTTCTCGCGAATCGCGATCCCAATTATTCTCGCACTGCGCTGCAACGATTAATTGAAGAGGGCCACATCACCGTTGATGGCCAGGTGGTAAAGCCCAGCCACAAGGTGAAACCTGGCGAACGGATTCTGTTGGTCGTCCCTCGCCCTGAACCGCTTGATATTCTGCCAGAACCTATTCCCCTTCAGATTCTGCATGAGGATGAAGCGCTTCTTGTCCTTAACAAACCTGCTGGCCTGGTGGTTCATCCAGCCCCAGGACATTGGACCGGGACCATGGTCAATGCGTTGTTGCATCACATGCAAAGTGGAGAAGGGCATCTTTCATCTATAGGTGGGAGAGAACGGCCTGGACTGGTTCATCGGTTGGATAAGGAAACCACGGGGGTCTTAGTCGTGGCTAAGACAGACCTCGCCCATCAACACTTGTCTGCACAATTCAAGGGACATACGATTAGTCGTCTGTATGAAGCTTTGGTTTGGGGATCCCCGAAATCTCGTGAAGGCCGAATTGAAATAGCCATAGGTCGAGATACAAAGGACCGCAAAACCTTTTCTGCCCGTACGACCAGGCCTAAAGAGTCTTTGACCAGTTATAAGATAAACGAAAAATTTGGGACCCTTGCTTCTCATCTAGCTTTGACCCCTGGGACAGGCCGAACGCATCAACTGCGTGTGCACTTAAAGGCTATTAATTGTCCTATTTTGGGTGATCAAACCTATGGCGGGAAAAAAGTGATGAAAATTGGAGACATTGAAATTCCTCGAGTGATGTTACATGCCAAGGTATTAGGCTTTGTCCACCCGGTCACCAAACAATCAGTGACATTTTCGGCGGCCTTACCCCAGGATATGGAAACCGTGCGACGGCGGTTAGCAAATCATGGAGTCAGGTCGTCTTGACAGCCAACCCTATGGATGAACTAGATTTAGATTGATGAGTAACAAAGATTCTCTTCAACCAGGACAAGTGGTAGATATGCTAGGCGAATTGATTTCGAGCCTGGCAGCTTTTGCAGCCAAAATTCCCGCCGCATCAAGAATGTTTCTACCTGGTGGCGTAAAACCTGCTGAAGAAGCCGTTGAGGCATATGAAAATACTGTCTACCGTTTTCGTGACCGTGCTGGCATCACGTACAAACCCCTTCCACCCCTGTTTGTTGAATCACTAGAAGCTTTTGAGGCAGGCAGGGTGTTTGACGTGGTACCACCCTTATTGCAATGTGTGGAGCAGCTAGTTGACCTTCACAACCAAGGCACCATCAAATTTACTGCTGAGCAGCAACAACGCATGCGCGACTATCATAATCGCCTGGAGAGGATCGTCCCAGAAACCAAACAATCCGAAGTGGATCTTCCTGCACCCGATTCGTATTAGTTTTTAGAACCAGTCTAAGCAGGTATTATTTGTCTTGGTGAGGCAACATGGAGGAAAAACACGAAGATCTTTAGTTCCAGGTTTCTTTGGGAAGTTGATCAAGTCCGGTTTCAAAAAAGAATCGACTCTCTAGTGATGGAGGGGTACCGATTATCCTCCACGTCCCACCTTTTTCCTGCAATCCTTGTCCAATGCATACAAGATGCTGAGAAACATTTTTATCCATAAAAGAAATTCGGTTGAGATCAAAGAGAAAAGTAGAAAACCCCAAACGATGCGAACGAAAAACCAATAAGGCCAATTGTTTGGCCATCCCGGAGTGAAAATGGCCCTTCATTTCTATCAGCAAGGTATCGGGAGAAAGTTGTTGTGTTTCAATCATATTCAGTTTCCCTATGAAAGGGGTGTGGTTCCTGGTATTCCTGGAGTCCTAGGACCGATTTAACTGGAAAAAGATCGGTTCAACCATTCCCCAGATGAGGGGCCAATTATTCTTTAATTTGGTAACAAATAGTAACGGGAACGGAAAGAAGGTGGAAATTTGGCAAAGGGAGAATTTTTGATAGAGGGAGGCCGAGAAAAGGTTTTATAGAACGGGTTGCACTTCTTGAGAAGTTGACGGGTCTTCCGATTGACGGGTATAACGGGAGGCTGCTTTCTTGAAACGGATGGAAAACAATTTGAGTGGAATATTGTGCGCCCGTAGCTCAATTGGATAGAGTATTGGACTTCGAATCCAAGGGTTACAGGTTCGATTCCTGTCGGGCGCACCATAAAATCAACCACTTACGTTCGTTCTCCCTCCTCCCATTTTCCGCTGGTCCCGGTTTTAGTCCCGGTTCCAACCTCGGTTTTCATATCGAGGTGCACTAAACTCCCTTTTTCGATAGCCAATTGAATATGCTCCGGTGAGAGGTGACTATATCGCAAGGTAGTCTGAATATCTTTGTGGCCGAGGATCTCTTTCACGCTAGCCAAGTTGACCCCAGCCATGACTAACCGGGAAGCGGTGGTATGGCGGAGCGTGTGCCAGGAGGCGTTCTGAATCCCCGCTTTTCTTAACGCCGGTTCAAACACCCGCCGGAGGAAGGCCCGTGAATCCATCGGTTGGAGTGGTTTTCGGATGCCAGCAAAGACCCACGGTGAAACCAAAAAAGAGTCCAGGGCGCGGAGGATAGCCACGGCGGCGCGTGAGAGGGGCACATGCCTGGTTTTTCCCCCTTTAGGCATGGGTATGGTCAAGGTTTGAGATTCAAACGAAATATGTTCCCATCGGAGTTGAAACTGTTCGCTCCTTCGCAAGCCAGTTTCCAGGGCAAAGGCCACGATCGGCCAATTATCCTCGTCAATCAATTCATGAAGGTGTCGTAATTCGTCATCCGTGAAAAATCGAACACGGTGTGCTTCAGGGAAGAATTTCACAGCGGATACTGGATTATGACTAATCAGGCCGTTTCTGAAAGCTAACATGAGGACATGACGAAGAAAGGCAAAGCTTCGGTTAATAGTAGCCGGTTTCCATTCGCCTTCGTCCTTGAGCCGGGCTTGCAGGTGGCGGCAATCCTCGGCGGTAATCTCGCTGATCAATCGATTGCCCCACAACCTCGTCCAGAATTTACCCCGTGCCCTTTCGGTTTGAATTGACCGATTCGTTGAACCGGCGAGATGCCGGGTGATGGCCATTCGCACGGTGAGGGCCTTCGGTTTGTCGAACTGTTCGGGAAAATATTTTCCCTCCCGAATGTCGGCACGTAATCGGCCATAGAGGGCCTTGGCTTGCGTTTTGTTTTCCGCTCGAAATCGACGTTCCCGACCATTCACAAATATTCTCACCCACCATTTTCCGCTGCCCACCGGCTTCTCCACGATTCCCCTATTAACCCCGTCTTTTCGTGCCATGCTATTTGCCCCCCTTCTTCGATTTTTTTGACGTAGTTTTTTTGGCAAGTTTCGCTTTTTTGCGTTTTTGAAAATCCCGTTGAGCCTTCCGATTCACGCAGCGGCGCTGACAGCAAATTTGATCTTTTCGATCGGCTAGAAAAATGGTCTCACATTCTGGACAGCGGCGGACCCCATGCCCAAAGACTCCCAACAAAAACCCCAATTTAAAGGCCCATTGCTCCTTCTCGGGCATTTCCAAGGTAAGCTGGCAAGGGTAGTGAAAAAGTGCCTGTTGCGTCATGTGGTGTGGCGTGAGAGTTTGCACCCTCACCGTAAGGGCACTCAATGAGAGTTCAACGCCCCCGGTTCCTAAAAAGCGATTGATAGCCCATTTCAGCGCCGTCTGAGTGGGTAGCATCTGCTCTGCACTTGAGGGACTTGGAGAGCCTTCAGGCACAAGCTCACCCACTCCAGACTCAATGTAAGCTGAAGCCTTTTTCTCTGCTCCCATCTGACGTGGCCCACCAACAAAGGTAGCCATCGGGTTGGTGTTTTCGAGTGCTAGATATTCCCATCCGGTATCCAATAATTCCCCCGCGCTGATCGTGTCAAAGTCTAGTTGAACGAATCGCAAAATCCATTTCAAGTGGCTCAGTGGCGTAAAGCCAAGCCGTTTCCGAGACTTTGCAATTTCACTAACTGGAGCCTTCTTGGTTCTCATAAGCGCCTTTCCTAATCCATCGGACAGGTGAAATAAGAAAATAGAATTATAAGCCATTTAATCTTGAAGATATTATTGCATTCCTTGGAAAGCTTACTTTAGATTGTAGAAAAGAGCAAGCGTGACCATCGAATTTCACAAAGGAGCTAGGCATGGAAAGAAAATCACGAAAATTATTGACGCTGGTGGAGGCTGAGTCGATGACGGGGCGGAAAGTTGGCACGCTGCGGAAGGATATCAGACTCCGACACCTGCCATCTGTGCGCCTCGGGCGGCAGGTGCGGGTTCCCATTGAGGCTGTGGAAAACCTGATCGAGCGCGGGTGGCGAGATTCAATTTCTACCATCCAAGGGTAGGCAAAAAAAAAGGGCCGCCTTGCCGGGCGACCCCAAAAAAATGAACCTGGGGAAGAAATATTATGCTCATCGAAAATGAAAAACAAGAGTACACCGCGCGACTTCCCGAGGAAGTCACTATTTACATCCAAAATGGTTGGCGAATGTTCCCCGTCAAAGCAAAATCAAAGGAACCCCAGATCCCCGAATGGCAAAAATTCGCTACGACAAACAAAGCGCATCTTGTCTCGTGGTGGAAACAATGGCCGGGTGCCAATATTGGGGTTGCCACAGGACGGGAATCTAATCTTTTTGTCCTTGATATTGACGTGAAGCCAGCCGAGGGGAGGGACGGCCATAGGGCACTGGGTGAGCTTGAGCGTAAATATGGGCCTTTGCCTCAAACAGTGAGAGCCCAGACCAGTTGTGGGGGGGAGCATGTTTATTTTCAATACCCCGCAGACAGAGAACTCAGAAATACAGCCGGGGCACTTGGTCCTGGGCTTGATACCCGAGGGGAAGGCGGTTTTGTGGTAGGTCCGCCTTCAATTCATCCTAATGGCAGCGCCTATACCTTTAGCGCCGATCATCACCCTCTCCATATTCCACTTGCCTTGCCCCCCCATTGGTTGCTGAATCTTCTCCTAACAAAAAAGCCCAAACCCGAGCCACACGCCCGCGTCAATGGAGGAATCCCGCCAGGCCAGCGCAATGATTCTCTTACCTCAAAAGCCGGAGCCATGCGGCGGTCTGGGTGTAATGAACACGAAATTTCCGAGGCACTCCAGGGGATCAACCAGCGGGAATGTCGCCCCCCATTGGACGCGGATGAAGTCGCGCAAATTGCCCGGAGCGTGGCGCGGTATGAGCCTGGAGGGACACACCGAGAGCCCAGCCTGTGGCCATTGCGGACTCACCGGCCATATCTGCCCCCACATGGCCCACGCTTGAACCTGATGCCTTCTATGGGGTTGCGGGGGAATTTACCCAAGCCATCGCTCCTTATAGCGAGGCAGACCCCGTTGGAATTTTACTGCACATGCTCATCATGGCTGGGTGCTGGATTGGCCCTGGCCCGCATGCTTCGGTTGAGCACCAACCCCATCCAGCGCGCCTGAATGGGGTACAGGTTGGCCGGACGGCCATGGGCAGGAAGGGAACGGCGGCCAGCCATCCCAAACTTGTTTTCTCTCATCTGGACCCGGAGTGGGTGAAAACTCACATCAAGTCGGGGTTATCGACCGGGGAAGGACTCACCTACCTGGTTCGAGATGAGCACCAAGAAGAGGTCGCTATCAAGGAACGGGGACGGCACACAGGAGAGTTTGAAACCATTGTGACGGACCGGGGCGAGCCAGATAAACGCTTGCTTATCATCGAGCCAGAGTTTGCCAGCGTACTGAAAGTAATGGAGCGAGAGGGCAGCACACTAAGCGCCAAGATCCGAGACGCGTGGGACCACGGGAACCTTTCACCTCTCACAAAAACTGATCGCACAACGGCAACCGGCGCGCACATCTGTCTCCTGGGGCACATCACGATCAATGAATTGCGACGGTATTTGACAGCCACAGAGCGGGGAAATGGGTTTGCGAATCGGTTCCTGTTTGCCCTCACCAAACGGGCGCAATTTCTTCCATCGGGGAAAGGTGCGCCCCCAGAAATTTTAGAAAAATACTTTTCCCCCTTAATGCGCATTTTGCGCATAGCGCAAGGCCGAGGCGTCCTCACACGAGATCCCGAATGTGAAGAATTGTGGGCGAATATTTACCCAGCCCTTGAAGAGGAAATTCCTGAATTGGCTGGGGAGATCCTCGGACGTGGGGCGGCACAAGTCCTCCGTCTGAGCCTCCTCTACGCGCTTTTGGACACTAAAGAGGCTGACAGCACAGAGCCAGCCATACGGGCCCCCCACCTTCTGGCGGCCTTGGGCCTCTGGGACTATTGCAAATCGAGCGTGTTTTATATCTTTGGTGATGCCATTGGAGATCCTGTGGCTGATCGTCTTTTGCGAGCCCTCAAGATGGGACCACAGACAGAGACGGAGTTGTACGAGCTCTTGGGAAAGCATGGCCGCGATGCAGCCCGAAAGGGGCAAGCCCTCGACTTACTTGTTCAACTCAAAAAGATCCACGGCCTAAGCATCCCCACGGCAGGCCGAGCGGTCCGCGAATGGCATTTTGGAGAAGCTGCGAGGTGCGCATTATGCGCAAAAAGGGGATAAAGCCCCGCGAGTGACCCTTAATACCCCTTAATGCGCTTTTTGCGCAGGTCCCAAACAGGAAGGAGAACTATGCAATGGATACCCTGACCCAGCGAGCACGGAAGATTTTAGAGGAAAACCGGAAGATTGGGCATCAGGCCGGGCGCATGCAAGATCCCGAACCCCCGCATGGTCAGAGGGTTTCACAATCCCAATGGGCGGAGGGTTGGCGCGATTTAGCCAGCATGACAAGTGGTATTCAAGAAACTGACCCACGGTTCAAAGGCATTTTAAATGCCCTGGTTTCTTGTGATCGCGCTTTTGAGGCGGGCGACTGGGGCAGGTTTGTTTGGAGCAAGAAGGCGGTTCGAGAAGTGCTGGAAGATAAAACCCAGAAAGGATAATTTTCATGAACGCAATCCAAGAAGTCCTTGTGCTTCATTTGCGAGACGAGCTCACGAAAATTTTTGATGATTGGCGAGGGGGGCGAATTGGCACGACCAGCTTGGCGAATCTGTTGGAACTTCATGCGGGAGCACTAGAAATCGCCAATAATCATGAGGATGCCTCACAGATTAAGGTTGGGCGCATCACGTCAATCCTAATTCGAGCCAAAGCACAAGCCCGTGAACATGGCAAAACCGTCAACTCCGGGCCACTTTCTACCGCTACGTGGTTGGCTATTCGAAGTGCATTGGAGGAAGTATGACCCGGGGGGGCCGGGGAGTGCAGAAAGTTCAGAGCCTATCCGGCCTAGTCCCGGCGCCAGAACGCCTTTTTCATGTACGTATTTAGCACAAAACGAAGGAGGGAATTTTTATGCGAGGTCCAAAGCCCAAAACTCATCTGTCCAAGGTGTTATCGGGGAGCCGTCACGTTAAAAGGGGGGAAGGACCGCCACAGGTCCCAATCAGCCTCCCCGATTGTCCGGCCTCGCTAACCGGCCTCGCTCGAATAAAGTGGGACGAGGTGGTTGGGATAGTTTATGACATGAACATTATGACCGAGGCGGACGTTCCAGCCTTAAGCACTTTGGCGCAAGCCTTGGCAATCTGTGAAACCACAGGCCGGGCGCTGGAGGAGGAGGGTCCCGTCACCATGGATGGCAGGAAAAATCCGAATTTTGCCGTCTGGAAAGAGGCCGCGCTAGTGGCGGCCAAATTGGCGGAAAGATTTGGGTGCGACCCAATTAGTCGAGAGCGCCTCAAGGTTGCACCAAAAAAAGAACCCACTGCATTTGAAAAATACCTAGCTGGCCGTTGATGCCACGTTTCTTTCACATAAACCGAATCAGATCCTTAACTCGGTGTAACTTCCTGGCCCCTCCAAAGATGGGTGGCCTTGAGAACAGCACTAACATATCATCCTATGGAAAATGAGGTCACCTGCAATACGAGCTTTGGTATAAAACTTCATCTTTCTTTGCCAGAGGGAAATCGTCTCATGGTGATCTACTAAAATTTCTATATCTTCTTTTTAGTTACAAGGGAGGTCTGCTTCATGGGCAGCAAATTTTGCCACATAACACTTATCTTATGCCTCGCGCTGGGACTGATGGCGGAGGCCGTGTGGGCTGATGGTGACGAAACGCTAGGTCCGCCCAGTGTGACCATCGCAGATGGAAATGGGATTGTCGCTGCAGGCACCGGATTAAACACTCAGCCGGGCACAATCGACGTAACAGTGCCTGCCGGAGCCACGGTGCTACAGGTACTTCTGTATTGGGAAGGGGGCCTTCCAATAGACCCCACCTTTACCACCGATACCATTACCGTCAATAGTTTGTCCGTGACGGGCCAAGAAATTGGAACCGCGCCTTTCCCAAACTCAAACAACTCCCAAAAAACAACCTTTCGTGCTGACATCACTAGCTTAGGTCTTGTCAGTTCTGGACTGAATACACTCACCATAGACAATGTCGATTTTACAAACGTGAACGATGGAGCAGGGGTGTTGGTGATCATTGACGATAATTCTGGCAGCTCCTCCGATCTTCAGATACGAGATGGGCAAGATTTTGCCTTTATTGGAATTACAGATCCTCCTGAGGGGCAGGTCACGGTTCCTCAGACTTTTACCTTTACCCCAGCATCCGTTCAAAGAACGGCCAACCTGATTCTGTTTGTAGGTAGTGTTGAAGCCCCGCGAGAGAACTCCCTGGAACACACAGTCGACGGCCCCACGATTGCGCCTACAACCACAACACTATCAGATCCATTTGTAGACAATGATGGGTCTGAATGGGACACCTTCAAAAGTAACGTGAATATCCCGGCGGGAGCGGAGACGCTCACTGTCCAACTCTTCTCGCGTGATGATAATCCCGGAGAGGAACCGGATTTTCCTGCTTCCCTTTCTTGGGTTGTGGCAACCCTTACCCTTAATGAGCCACCACTGGTTTGCTCTGGAATTATCGGTGACTTTATTTGGAGCGATCTCAACCGGAATGGCATTCAGGACGCCGGGGAACCTGGGATCGAGGGTGTGACTAAAATCCTGAGGGATGAACAAGGCAACGAGATTAGCAGAACGACTTCCGGTCCCGATGGGTTCTACCAATTTAACGAACTCTGTGCCGGGACGTACTTCATCGACCTGGATACTTCGAGCGTGCCGACAGGATTCCAGGTGACGTTAATCGAACAGGGTGGCAATCCTGAGTTTGACAGCAATGACCTGACTAAGCCCGTGGTTCTGGCTACAGATACAAGCGAAGATCTGACGATAGATTGTGGCTTTGTTCCTCCGGCTGGAGGAGGCCAAGGGTGCACCCCTGGTTATTGGAGGCAAACCCAGCACTTTGATTCGTGGGTGAATTTTGCCCCCAATGATCTGTTCTCCAATGTCTTCGGTCGTGTGATCACGGTGAGGACTTCCCCTGGAGGCGGCCGACCTTTAAGAGTCGTTGGCCCAACCTTATTGGAAGCCGTCTGGACGGCGGGTGATGGTGCAGGCGTTGGCGCGCTGGCCCGGCATGCCGTAGCCGCACTGCTCAACGCCGCGAACCCGGATGTTAATTACGCGTTTTCACAAAGTGAGATTATCACGAAGGTGCAAGACGCCATTGACACGGGGATGTTTGAGGCCACCAAGAACGAGTTGGCAGCCGAAAACGAGAGGGGTTGTCCTATCGACTAAAAACTCTGAACTGGGGTGGGTGGATTCACCTCGAGCCACCCACCTCAGCAAGGGATAAGAGGCTGGATCTGACTGGCTGATTGTTAAAGCTTCTCAGATAGTACCTACGCCTATCTTTTCCCCCAACCAACAGCAGCAGAGCTTTTACCTAACCGCTCGTATGAAAATCTCTATGCCAGCCACCTGAAGGTGGGTCACGTTGGCAATGGGAGCCAGGGCTGCCCTATTCGAGGGATGGCGCATTTTTCCGGGGAACCAGCATTGTGTGTGTGATGAGGCTCCTCCTGGTGCTGCGCAATAAAGCAACAGGGCATACCGACCTCTGGGTTTTGAACGTCCCAGGGGCCGTGGTGTTTCTAGGCTATCTTTCAACACCCCTGCTCCCTGTTGTGAGTGTCGTTATAGCTAGCTGGTGGTATGAAGAAACAGTTTTTCAACCATCTCTTTGGCCAGCTTTTGATAGACCTTTTCAATTTCATCTTGAATAAGAAAGGGATAGGGCCATAATGTGTAAAGACGGTTTTCCGTTTCCTGGACAAAAGTTTGATCGTACCAGACGGTCTTATCGGCGGCTCGCATCAGTCTGGCTCGAACGACTAGGACAAACACCATTGGCGGGTTCAGGTCCCCCTCTTGGTCCTCTATTCGTTTCCACCAAATCCTTTGCACGCTGAGTTCCAGAACGGTATCCACGCCTGGTCCGACCATCTCGTCAAAGGTCTGCGAGTCTTTCTCCGGCCCCACCACCAAAGAATGGGACGTTCGGGCACGGGCCTCTTTGACAAAAACGCGCTGAAAGGTCTCTTGTGCGGGGTATTTGTGCAAGGTACCCCTAAGTGTCACTTCGGTTTCCTCCACATACGCAGGATAGTCCTGAGATGAGGGGAATGCCCCATAAATGCCACCGCCCAGCCCCCCGAATATTGCCACCGGGGGTGTGAGAACGTAACAGACACCCACTGCAACAACTGGAAGAAGGTATAAAGCTATACCTCCTATTACTGGCCCGAACCTTTTTTCTACATTCGATTTTTCAAAAGGCTTCGCACAGAGGTCCAGCCACCAGTCCCAACTTTTCCCAGCCCCTTCCACAGTGCCCTGGCCCATTCTTTCCAGCACTCCTGGACTCATGGGGAGGGGCCTATCGAAGTGGAGAGCTGGAACTCCTGGCACGCTGACGACTCCGATGGTCCCCAGTTGCGCACGGTATTCTTCTGATAGGGGTTCCGGCTTGGGATATTCATAACGACCCGTCGCGCAACCCCACTGCCCCATGAGATAGACCAGAACGATAAACCAAATGAAGATATTCTTTTGGAGTTTCATCATGTACGTTCCAGGAAAATAGGACCCACGAGTTTTTGCTGTGTCCTTATTTACCAAGCCACGAAAGAAAAAGAAATCACTTCAAGACACAATCTTCCCATCCCCTCTCATTGCCGGACACGTCTCATCTTGCCTTAGCCTTCTGGTGCTTGACACCCGTCCCATTTACAGAAGCTCCCAAAACAGCCCCCATACCTTCTATTCTGGATGTAGCCCATTGAACCACCAAAGCCCCGTCTGCCAAACTCAAGGCTGTCCCCAATAGGGGCATTCTAGATAAAAAACCAAATCAACAATGCCCTAATTTTCTTCACAGAAGATTGTCCAACAGGCATCTGAAAAAGCTGGCACCTCGTTTTGATTGAAAATAAAAAAGTTTTCAATTTCACTTCCCTTGAGTACTAATTATGCAAGGGTAATTTTGGGGTAGTGCCGAAGTGAAATGGAAGGAGAGGGGATGCCTTCTTGGCCGGAAAGGGTGAAGAAGACTTTTTATTCGTAATTCTGTTTATCAAATAAGACCATTTCCTCAGTAGAAGGGTAAAGTGTGTCTCGCATCTGCATTGGGTTGGTTTATCTGTTAGTTTTGAGTGGCTGTGCCACGGGATGGAAAGATGCCACACCTTTCTACCAGACTACACAAACCTCATTGATTGTGGAGGGTGTCCCTGGGGGAAAGGTCTATGTGAACGATAAGCATATTGGCGATACCCCTGCGAGGACTTTTCTAAATTACGAACAAGAAGTAAGAAAGAAAACGAGGAAAGTTAGTTATGGGCACCTCTAAAAACTCCTGGTTTTGGTCACAATGATTGTGGTCTGTGGCCTATCAGTTTCTGAAAGGCGTTTGGCAGGAGGGTGAGGCAGAGCCAAC
>Ga0224497_10000028_pt1 | contig 129745 bp, 139 predicted proteins | sample SF_Jul11_sed_USG_4_FD_167970 | JGI IMG/M metagenome (GOLD analysis project Ga0224497, IMG submission 167970) | Sediment microbial communities from San Francisco Bay, California, United States - SF_Jul11_sed_USGS_13 | ecosystem: Environmental > Aquatic > Marine > Sediment | place: USA...
CCGGCGACAACGTGAAAATGAAGGTCAACCTCATCACCCCGGCGGCGATGGAAGAAAAGCAGCGCTTCGCGATTCGTGAAGGCGGCCGCACCATCGGCGCGGGCGTCATTTCCAAGATCATCGAGTAAAACAATGGCAGCGAACAAGATTCGGATTCGACTCAAGGCTTACGATCACCGATTGTTAGACCAATCGGCGACAGAAATCGTCGATACGGCGAAGCGCACCGGTGCGCGGGTCGCGGGTCCGATTCCGCTGCCTACACGCATCAACAAGTACACCGTGCTCCGTGGGCCTCACGTAGACAAAAAGTCGCGCGAACAGTTCGAGATTCGGACTCACAAGCGGCTGTTGGACATCCTGGACCCCACTCAGCAGACACTCGACGCCCTCATGAAGCTCGATCTTTCGGCGGGCGTCGACGTGGAGATCAAGTCGTAAGGCGGTGAGCTCATGCCCAAAGTGAAGGTTTACAACTTGAGCAAGAAGGGCGTTGGGGAGATCGATCTCTCCGACGACGTCTTCGATGCCAAGGTGAATGAAAGCCTCTTCTACGATGTGCTGAAAGCGCAGCTTGCGACCCACCGCAAAGGCGCCGCTTCAGCTCAGACGCGAGCCGAGGTGACGGCGACGAAGCGCAAGATGTACAAGCAGAAGGGTACTGGCAATGCGCGTCACGGCTCCCGACGTGCGCCGATCTTCGTAGGCGGCGGGACGGTCCATGGCCCGAAGCCCCGCGACTTTGGGTACCGGCCGCCTCGGAAGATGCGACTCGGCGCACTCAAAGGAGCCTTGAGCCTGAAGCTTCGCGAGGGCCGACTTTTGGTCGTCAAGGATTTCGAGCTGAAGGAGATCAAGACCAAGAAGCTCGCTGACGTTTTGGCGAAGCTCAAGGTCGACGGTGGTGCCCTGATCGTCGACGGCAAAGAAAACGAAAAGCTTAGGCTGAGTGCGCGCAATCTGCAGAACCACTCGGTTTTGCCGCCCGAGGGCGTGAACCTCTACGATCTGCTTCGTCACGAGCACCTCGTGCTCACGAAGACTGCGGTCGAAGCCCTGGAAGCGAGGTGTCAGTGATGCACGTCGAAGACGTAATCAAACGACCCCTCTACCTCACCGAGAAGGGCGCCAAGCTCCGCGAAGAGGAGAACAAGTACACGTTCGAAGTCGATCTCGACGCGAACAAGCTGCAGATCAAGACTGCGGTCGAGACCCTGTTCAAGGTGACTGTTGATGACGTGCATACGCTCATCATGCGCGGCCACATGCGGCGCATGGGCCGAGGCTTTGCCAAAACCCGCAACTGGAAAAAAGCGGTCGTTACGCTCCGTGAAGGCGAAACGATCGACTTCTTCGAGGGAGCCTGATCATGGCCATTCGCAAGTTCAAACCGACCTCGCCATCGCGTCGCTTCTACGAAGCGCCCGACTTCGATATGATCACTCGAGGCAACAAGCCAGAAAAGAAGCTCCTCGACACGAAGAAGCAAACTGCGGGCCGCAACAACCAGGGTCGTATCACTTCACGCTTTCGAGGTGGCGGCCACAAGCGGCGGTACCGCAAAATCGACTTCAAGCGAAACAAGGTAGGCGTGCCCGCTACCGTGAAGGCGATCGAGTACGATCCGAACCGTTCTTCCCGCATCGCGCTGATCTGGTACGCCGATGGCGAAAAGGCCTACATCCTCGCGCCAGATGGGCTCGAGGTTGGCCAGCAAGTGCTCTCCTCACGCTACGCCGACGTAAAGCCCGGCAATGCCATGCAGCTTCGTCACATGCCGCTTGGCACGATGATTCACAACATCGAGCTGAAGATCGGAAAGGGCGCTCAGCTCGTTCGCTCGGCGGGCACAGCAGCTCAGCTGATGTCGAAGGATGGAGACTACGCCCAGATTCGTTTGCCCTCTGGTGAAGTTCGGATGGTGCACCTCAACTGCCGCGCCACCGTGGGCCAGGTCAGCAACTCGCTTCATGCGCGACTCACGCTCGGAAAGGCGGGCCGCAACCGTTGGCTTGGTCGTCGTCCACACAATCGAGGCACGACCATGAATCCGGTCGATCACCCAATGGGTGGCGGTGAGGGTCGCACGGCCGGTGGCCGTCACCCGTGCTCCCCGTGGGGCCAGCTCGCCAAGGGCTTGAAAACCAGAAAAAACAAGACGACCAGCAAGTACATCATTCGCCGGCGAAAGAAGAAGTAATGGCGCGTTCAGTCAAAAAAGGGCCGTATATCGATCCGCACCTCGAGGCCAAAGTGGAGGCTGCAAACAAGTTGAGCGACAAGAAGATGATCCGTACTTGGTCGCGCCGCTCGACCGTGACTCCTGATTTCGTGGGGCAGACGTTTGCCGTCCACAACGGGCGCAAGTTCGTGACGGTTTTCGTGACCGAGAACATGGTCGGCCACAAGCTCGGCGAGTTTGCACCGACGAGAACGTTCGGTGGTCACGCTTCTGACAAGAAGGGCGGCCGCAAGATCAACCCGCAGACGGGTAAGAGGTGATCATGGAAGCGCTGGCAAAAGCACGGTTTCAGAGGATTTCGCCTCGCAAGGCGCGCGTCGTGCTCAACATGGTCCGCGGCAAGAACGTCGCCGAGGCGCTCAACGAGCTTCGCTTCACCACCAAGTCCGCGGCGCCGATCGTGGCGAAGGTCATCGGAAGCGCCATCGCGAACGCAAGGCAAAAAGACGAGGAGGTCAATCTCGACGATCTCTTCGTCAAGATCGCCTTCGCCGACATGGCGCCGAACCAGCACATGCGTCGGTGGCGGCCTCGTGCACAGGGTCGCGCGACGCGCATCGTAAAAGGAATGAGTCACATCACCGTCGTGGTGAGCGACAGGGAAGAGAGTTAGACGTGGGCCAGAAAGTACATCCTTATGGGTTCCGCCTCGGCGTCGTGAAGACGTGGAAGTCAAAATGGTACGAGGACAAGAACTACGCGAAGTGGCTTCACGAAGACTTGAAGCTCAAGAGCGCCATCAGGAAGAAGTTCGCCCACGCTGGCATCGCCGAGATCGAAATGGAGCGCGCGGCGAACAAGGCTAAAGTGGTCATCTACACATCGCGGCCCGGCATCATCATCGGAAAGCGTGGCGCCGGTGTCGAGCAGCTCAAGGCCGAGCTTCAGAAGCTGACGGACAACGAGCTCTTCCTCGATATTCAAGAGGTGCGTAAGGCCGAGACCAACGCGCAACTGGTAGCCGAGAACATTGCTACTCAGCTCGAGCGCCGGGTCGCTTTCCGTCGCGCCATGAAAAAGGCCGTATCCACTGCGATGAAATTCGGCGTGAAGGGCATCCGAGTCACGGCATCCGGTCGTCTCGGTGGTGCCGAGATCGCGCGTACGGAGTGGTACCGCGAGGGACGTGTGCCGCTCCATACGCTCCGCGCGGACATCGACTACGGAGAGGTGACTGCACATACGAAAGCGGGGACCGTCGGGCTCAAGTGCTGGATCTTCAAAGGCGAGCAACTCGCGCAACGTCCGGGGGCAACAACCCCGGGAGCACGGGTCTGAGGGCGAGTCATGTTGCAACCCAAGAAAACAAAGTTCCGCAAGATGATGAAGGGCCGCATGCGCGGAAAGGCGTATCGTGGCAGCAAGGTCTCGTTCGGTGACTTCGGCCTCCAGGCGGTCGAGCCAGGTAGGATCGACCAACGTCAAATCGAGGCGGCGCGCATGACGATTCAGCGAAAAGTGAAGCGTCAGGGCAAGCTTTTCATTCGCATCTTCCCTGACAAACCGATCACCAAAAAGCCTCTCGAAACTCGTATGGGCAAGGGCAAGGGACCCGTCGAGGGCTGGGTCGCAGTGATCAAGCCAGGCCGGATGTTGTATGAGATCCAAGGCGTCTCCGAGGAGCTAGCGCGGGAGGCCTTTCAACTGGCTGCACACAAGCTGCCGCTCAAGACGGCGTTCCGGTCGAGGGAGGCCGAGCTATGAAGCCCGCCGACATTCGGGAGAGCACCACCGAGGAGCTCTCGATCATGGAAGGAGACCTTCGTCGCCAACTCTGGAAGGCGCGGTTCGACAACCATTCGAGTCAGCTCGACGACACGAGCTCGATTCAAAAGCTTCGCCGGGATCTCGCCCGTGTGAAAACGATTCTCACCGAGCGCCGAGCCTCCGAGGCCGGAGCCGAGAGCAAGGAGTAGTCCATGACCACCGCTCAGCCACGACAACCGACTCCGAAAGTCGTCAAAGAGCGCGGCCTTCGCCGTCGTCTGGTCGGACGCGTCGTCAACGAGACGCAGACCGAAGGGCGCGCCCCAAAAACGATCGTGGTGGAGGTTATCCGTCGTGCGCGCGACCCCTTCTACACAAAGTACGTCAAGCACAAGAAGAAGTTCCACGCGCACGACGAGAACAACGAATACCGCAAGAACGACGTCGTAGAGATACGTGCTTGTAGACCGCGTTCGAAGACGAAGCGTTGGGAGGTCGTTCGCCTAGTCGAGCGGCCGCCGGAGGTGTAACCATGATTCAGACCGAAACACAGCTGGATGTAGCCGACAACAGCGGCGCGAAGCGAGTGGCCTGCATCAAGGTGCTCGGTGGTTCGCGCCGTCGATATGCCGGACTCGGCGATGTGATCGTCGTATCCATCAAGGAAGCCCTTCCGACCGCCCGCGTGAAGAAGGGCGAGGTGGCTCGTGCGGTCGTCGTGCGCACCAAGCGTGGTTACCAGCGCCCGGACGGGACATACATCAAGTTCGATACGAACAGCGCGGTGCTCATAACCAAGGAAAACGAGCCGATCGGTACCCGCATCTTCGGACCCGTCGCTCGTGAGCTCCGAGCTAAGCGCTTCATGAAAATCGTATCGCTTGCGCCGGAGGTCGTGTGATGACTGCACGCATCAAAAAGGGCGATCTCGTGCAGGTGATCGCGGGCAAAGACAAAGGAGAGAAGGGCCGCGTTCTTCAGGTGGTGCGTGCTGATCTGCTGCTCGTCGAGGGCGTCAACCGCGTGAAGCGCCACCAAAGCCCACGGAAGTTCCGCGAAGCAGGCATCGTCGAGAAGGAAATGCCGATCCACGCGTCCAACGTCATGCTCGTCGACCCGAAAACCGATGAGCGCACCCGCGTGCGCATCGGAGCCGACAAGAAAGACCCCGAGAAGCGCGTCCGCGTAGCCGTGAAAAGCGGCTCGGTCCTGGATTGAGGCTTGGAGTGTTGTCATGAGTGAATACGCAGCCAGACTCAAAACGAAATACAAAGACGAGGTCGTCCCTCAGCTGATGAAGGATTTCGGCTTCAAGAACGTCATGCAGGTTCCAAAGCTCGACCGGATCGTCGTCAACATGGGCCTCGGCGAAGCGGTGCAGAACGCGAAGCTGATCGAGTCGGCCTCCGAAGAGCTCACCGCGATCACCGGTCGCAAGCCGATCGTGACCCGCGCCAAGAAGTCGATCGCAACCTTCAAGTTGCGCGAGGGCATGCCGATCGGCGTGATGGTGACCCTCCGCGGCGACCAGATGTACGACTTCTTGGATCGTCTGGTGTCACTCGCGCTTCCACGCACGCGCGACTTCAAGGGAACGAGCCCAAAGGCGTTCGATGGCCGGGGCAACTACACGCTCGGCATCAAGGAGCAAATCATCTTTCCAGAGATCAACTACGACAAAATCGACCGCATCAAAGGCATGAACGTGACCTTTGTGACCACGGCAAAAAACGACGACCAGGGACGTGCCTTGCTTCGATCGCTCGGCATGCCGTTTAGGAACTGAGGAAGCAGATGGCTAGCAAGCGAGCGTTTGCCAAGATGGAAAAGACACCGAAGTTTTCGGTGCGACAACGGAACCGCTGCAAAGTCTGCGGACGACCGCGGGGTTACTACCGCAAGTTCGAGATGTGCCGCATCTGTCTCCGTAAATATGCGCTCTCTGGGGATATCCCAGGGGTCACGAAGTCGAGCTGGTAGGAGGTGCAGTCATGATGACCGATCCAATCGCTGACATGCTTACGCGCATCCGAAATGCCGCTCAGGCCCAGCACGAGCAAACGAGCATTCCCGCTTCGAATCTCAAACAGCAGCTGGCGGAGATTCTGAAGCAGGAGGGCTTCATCGACGATTACAGCGTCGACAACAGTGCGCACAGGAACCTCACGATCGTTCTCAAGTACGGCCGGGATCGCCAGAGTGCTTTCGTCGGCATGCGCCGGGCCAGTCGTCCGGGACGGCGCTTTTACGTCGGCCACAAGGACATCCCGCGAGTGCAAAACGGGATGGGCGTTGCGATTTTGTCGACGTCGGCAGGCATCATGACGGACCGCGACGCCCGCGATAAGCGAGTGGGCGGTGAGGTATTGTGCGAGGTTTGGTGATGACCGAAACGCATACAGGAAAGCAGTCCCGAAACGGAAAGAAGCCCGTACAGCTCTCGCAGGGCGTCCAGGTCACGATCAGCGGCCGGGAGGTCACCGCGAAGGGTCCGAAGGGCGAGCTCAAGCACACCGTCCCTGCCGAGGTGGTGGTCAAGCAACAAGAAGGGAAGATCACGGTGCGCCCCGCTCCTGGCGCTGGCAAGCTGGGTCTCCAATACCAGGGCCTCACGCGTGCCATTCTCAACAACATGGTCGAGGGAGTTGCCACTGGTTACGAGCGATCTCTCGACTTTCGAGGCGTCGGTTACCGTGCCGAGTTCAAGAACGGTCAGCTCAAGATGACAGTCGGTCTCTCGCATCAGCCGCTCCTCGACATTCCAGAATCGGTTACCGTCAAGATCGAGACGATCGACGAAGCCGGCACCAAGTTCCCTCGCGTTCATCTCGAGTCGCCCGACAAGCAGCTCGTAGGCCGAATTGCAGCCCGCATTCGACAGATTCGACCGCCCGAGCCTTACAACGGCAAGGGAGTTCGTTACACCGGTGAACACATCAAAGAGAAGGCCGGAAAGGCCGGAAAGGCCGGAGCCTGATCATGCGGCGAAAAGTCACAGGACGCGCGCGGCGCAAACTGCGGATTCGCAAGAAGGTGCAAGGCACCTCCGAGCGTCCGCGTCTATCCGTGTTTCGCAGCGCGAAGCACATATACGCTCAGGTCATCGATGACGTCGGGGGTCGCACCATCGCGTCCGCATCCAGCGTCGGAGAGGATGCTGGCGAAAACAAGGTCGATACCGCGAAATCAGTAGGCAGCGTCGTTGCCAAGGCGTGCATCGACAAAGGGGTCGAACAGGTTGTCTTCGACCGTAGTGGGTATCGATATCACGGGCGTGTTCGTGCGTTGGCCGAGTCGGCGCGCGAAGCAGGCCTGAAATTCTGAGGATCAGATGGCATACAAAGACGAAATCATTGATCCGGCGTCACTCGACGATTTGACCGATCGCGTCATCTTCATCAACCGAGTTGCAAAGGTCGTGAAGGGTGGCCGACGATTCAGCTTTAGCGCCCTGGTCGTCGTTGGTGACGGCAACGGCCATGTCGGCGTCGGCATGGGCAAGGCGAATGAGGTTCCAGAAGCGATCCGCAAGGGTACCGATAGCGCGAAGAAGAATCTCTTCCGAGTGCCCCTAACCGGTCGTACAATCCCTCATCGAGTCGTCGGACACGCGGGTGCCGGGCGTATCATTCTGCGTCCAGCTTCCGAAGGCACGGGTGTCATTGCAGGTGGTGCGATGCGCCCCGTGCTCGAGGCGGCCGGCGTCAAGGACGTCCTCGCCAAGATCCTCGGCACCACGAACCCACACAACGTCGTAAACGCGACGGTCGCCGCGCTTCGGGAGCTCGAGTCCCCCGCGCACGTGTCTCGAAGGCGCGGCCGACGCGCAGGCGACATCACGCAGTTCAAGCACGGCCCCAAGTCGGAGCGGCCCGCTGAACCTGAAGCTTCTACGGAGGCAGGCGCGTCGTAGGAGTAGCAGTCATGACCGCGAACAAACTCAAAGTTACCCAAGTTCGAAGCGGCATCGGTCGGATGGACCGGCACCGGCGAGTCTTGAAAGGCCTCGGTCTCCGCGGACCTCACAGCGAGGTCGTGGTCGACAACACGCCATCTTTCCGCGGAATGATCAAGAAGGTGCTCCACCTCGTCGAAGTGGAGGAAGTCAATGAGTGACAAGAACGAGACGCCAATTCTCTCGCGGCTCAAGCCGGCCGAGGGTGCCGTCCGCGGCAAGCGACGCAAAGGTCGCGGCCCCGGCTCCGGTCTTGGCAAGACAGCTGGCCACGGGCAAAAGGGCCAAAAAGCGAGGCATCCCGGTAACTTCAGCAAGCTTGGCTTCGAAGGCGGACAGATTCCGCTCTACCGGCGCATCCCCAAGCGTGGGTTCACCAATCCCTTCACCAAGAAGGTGGGCACCATCAACGTGAAGGACCTCGCACGTTTCGAAAGCGGTGCCACAGTGGACGAAGCGGCGCTTCGCCAGGCAGGCCTCATCAAGCGCAAAGTGGACGTCATCAAAGTTCTGGGGGATGGAGAGCTGGACAAAGCACTCACCGTCAAGGTCCACGCGGCTAGCGCGAGTGCGGCGGCGAAGATCGAAAAGGCCGGCGGTTCCATCGAGCTAGTGCAAAAGGGCGCGTCCTAACCCCGTAGCGGATCTATGAGCACCATCGCAAACATCTTCCGTATCCCCGAGCTCCGTCGCCGAATCCTCTTCACGCTGGGCATGCTGGCTGTGTACCGGATCGGGATTTTCGTCACGACTCCGGGTGTCGACCGTGCGGCCATGCGTAAGTACGTGGCCGGTCAGTCGGGCGGGTTCTTGAGTTTGTTCAACTTGTTCTCGGGTGGTGCGCTCGAGCAAGCGTCGATTTTTGCGCTCAACATAATGCCTTACGTCTCGGCGAGCATCATCTTGTCGCTGATGACGGTGGTCGTGCCTACGCTCATGGAGCTCCGCAAGGAAGGCGAAGCTGGGCAGCGGAAGATCAATCAGTACACGCGCTATGGCACTGTTGGGCTCAGCATCTTTCAAAGCATGGGCCTCGCCATGTTGTGGGAGGGCTGGAACGAGAGCTCAACCGCAGGCGATATCGTCGCCACTCCTGGTTGGAGCTTCCGTTTAATGACTGTATTGGCGCTGACGACCGGTACGTCGTTCTTGATGTGGCTTGGTGAGCAGATCACCGAGCGTGGCCTCGGCAACGGCATTTCGCTGATCATTTTCGCCGGTATCATCGCCAACCTTCCCGATGCACTCTTCATGACCCTCGAGCAATTCAAACTCGGGGAGCTCCAGCCGATCGATTTGATGTTGCTCATCGTGATCGCGCTCGGAACTACCGCTTTCATCGTTTTCTTCGAGCGTGCCCAGCGGCGCCTGCCGATCACATACGCGAAACGGATGATCGGGCGAAAGATGTATGGTGGCCAGCAATCTCACTTGCCCCTTCGCGTCAACATGGCCGGCGTCATTCCGCCAATCTTCACTTCGTCGTTGTTGATGTTTCCCATCACCCTGGCCGGCACGAACATTCCGTATCTTTCGGACGCGATGCGTTGGATTAGTAACAACTTGGTCCCCGGCGGCTGGGTCTACATCGTCGTCTTCGCGGTGATGACGATCTTCTTCTGTTTTTTCTACACGGCGATTACTTTCCAACCCGTCGACGTAGCCGAGAACCTCAAGAAGCAGAGCGCCTTCATCCCGGGTGTTCGTCCGGGTAAGGCCACCGCCGAATACATAGATGCGGTTCTCACCAGAATCACAGTCGGCGGTGCTCTCTACGTAGCCGCCGTCGTCACCGTACCTACACTTCTTCAGGCGCGATGGAACGTGCCTTTCTATCTCGGGGGTACCTCGCTGATGATCGTGGTCGGCGTGGCGCTCGACTTCGCGCAGCAGGTCGAGAGCCATTTGATCACCCGCCACTACGAGGGGCTCACCGGGACGAAGGGCTCCCGCATTCGAGCGAGGAACGCATGATGGATTTGCTACTCTTTGGACCGCCCGGCGCGGGCAAGGGTACCCAGGCCAAGTTCCTGATCGACCTTCTCGGCATTCCTCAAATCTCGACTGGCGACATGATGAGGGCCGAGCGGAAGTCGGGCTCGGAGCTCGGCCAGAAGTTCGATGAGTACATGTCTGCTGGAAAGTTGGTGCCTGACGGCCTCGTCCTTGATCTGATCGAAAAGCGTCTGACGCAGGAAGATGCAAATAAAGGAGCGATCTTCGATGGTTACCCGCGTACGGTCGCTCAGGCCGAAGCCCTCGATCAGCTCCTTGGGAAGCTCGGCCGGGGGATCGATCGGGTGGTTTCGCTCGATGTTCCGCTCGACGCCATCGTCGAGCGGGTGACCGGCCGGCGAGTCTGCCTCAACTGTGGACAGACATATCACGTGCGCTATAGTCCGCCGCCCGAAAACGGGGAGTGTGTCGCCTGCGGTGAGCCAAAAATTGTACAGCGATCGGACGACACCGAGGAGGTCGTTCGAAAGCGGTACGAGGAATACCAAGCCAAGACCGAGCCGGTGCTGGCCCATTACGAAGCCAAGGGCGTCGTGAAGGCAGTTCAAGGTGTCGGCTCGTTAGAAGAAATCACAGAACGAATCAAGGAAGCAATTGGGGTTGAACAGCTGAAGGGATGACTGGAGCCAACACGACCCGAGGTGTCATCGAAGCGGTGTTACCGAGGGCGCTTTACCGAGTGAGGCTTGACGATGGTGTAGGGATCACCGCGTCGCTCGCCTCGAAGGCCAGGCAGGTCACGGTGAAGCTCATACCCGGGGACGGTGTGTTGGTCGAGCTATCCCCTTACGATCCGACGAGAGGACGAATCAAAGAGAGGCTTACATGAAGGTTCGACCAAGCGTCAGAAAGATTTGCGAGAAATGCAAGATCGTGCGCCGAAAGGGCGTCGTGCGCGTCTTGTGTGAAAACCCCCGCCACAAGCAACGGCAAGGATAACCAGCATGGCACGTATCGCAGGCGTCGACCTCCCAGGTCGGAAACACACGGTGATTGCGCTGCAATACATCTACGGGATCGGCCCGCATCACGCGAAGCACATTTGTGAGAAGGCCGGGATTCCGGAGAGCAAGCGCGCTGACGACTTAGACGAGAACGACGTCAAGGCGATCCGCGAGTGCATCGACCAGAATTACAAGGTCGAAGGCGACCTTCGCCGCGAGGTAAACATGCACATCAAGCGGCTTATGGACCTCGGTTGCTATCGTGGGCTCCGTCATCGGCGTGGCTTGCCCTGCCGCGGCCAGCGCACCCACACCAATGCCCGCACGCGCAAGGGTCCGAAGCGCGGTGCCATGGCCAGAAAGCGATCTTAGAATGGCGAAAGCAAAAACGACCAAGGGCAAGAAGCGGAAGACGAAGAAGGTCGTGACGAGCGGCATTGCGCACATCCAGTCCACCTTCAACAACACCATCGTGACTATCACGGACCTCCAGGGTGAGGTGGTTTCGTGGTCGTCCGCCGGTGCGCGTGGCTTCAAGGGCTCGCGGAAGAGCACACCATTCGCCGCTCAGCTCGCGGCCGAAGATGCAGCTCGCAAAGCACAAGACGCGGGCATGAAGACCGTCGCGATCTTCGTCAAAGGTCCTGGCTCAGGCCGTGAATCGGCACTGCGCGCATTTCAGAATGTCGGCATGCGGGTGACCCTGCTGCGCGACGTCACACCGATCCCACACAATGGCTGCCGCCCGCCCAAGCGGCGGCGCGTCTAAAGGCTGCGGAGGCAACGAATGACGAGCCCAAATCTGGTTGCACGTAACTGGCGAGAACTCATCCGGCCGAGGAATGTCCCGGTCGATCAGGAAAGCTTGCGTGATACGTATGGTAAATTCGTGGTCGAGCCACTCGAGCGCGGTTTCGGCATCACGCTCGGCAACTCGCTTCGCCGGGTGCTTCTTTCCTCGCTTCAGGGTGCCGCGATTACCGCCGTGAAGATCGACGGCGCGCTTCACGAGTTCACGTCGGTTCCGGACGTCGTCGAGGACATCACGGAGATGGTTCTCAACTTCAAGGAAGTCGTCGTCCGATCCCACACGGCGCGTACCCAGAACGTGCGGATCGAGAAGGAAGGACCTGGTGTGGTGACCGCCGGCGACATCCAGATCAGCGATCAAATCGAGATCCTCAATCCAGACCACAAGATCTGCACCCTATCCAAGGATGGCCGCTTTGCTGCCGAGCTCACCATCAACGTGGGCCACGGCTACGTGCCCGCCGACCGCAACAAGACGGCTGGAATTCCTATCGGTACAATCGCAATCGATTCGCTCTTCTCGCCGATTCGCAAGGTCAACTACGCGGTCACCAATGCTCGTGTCGGTCAGATCACCGACTACGACAAGCTCACCCTCGAGGTCTGGACCAACGGAGCGGTGAAGCCCGCCGACGCAGTCGCGTACGCTGCAAAGATCCTCAAGGACCAACTCACGATCTTCATCAACTTCGAGGAGCACGACGAGCCGGTCGAAGAGGAGAGCAGCGAGGAGCCGCTCAACGAGAACTTGTTCCGCTCGGTCGATGAGCTCGAGCTCTCGGTTCGGTCTGCCAATTGTCTACAGAACGCCAACATCAAGCTGATCGGCGAGCTCGTGCAGAAGAGCGAAGGCGAGATGCTCAAGACGAAGAACTTTGGGCGTAAGTCGCTCAAGGAAATCAAGGAAATCCTGGCTGACATGGGGCTTTCGCTCGGTATGCAGATCGACAACTGGTCGCAGATGCTCGAGCGCTGGAGAACCCAACAGGCCAGCCAGTAACGATAGGTCGCGGGTAGGTCGTCATGAGGCATCAAAAGGCAGGCAGGAAGTTCGGACGCAACACCAGCCATCGGCGGGCTATGTTCCGTAACATGGCCGGAAATCTCGTTCTGCACGAACAGATCAAGACGACCGATGCGAAGGCGAAGGAGCTCCGCCGAATCGCCGAGCGGCTTGTTACCAAGGCCCTCCGGCTCGGCGATGACCTGACGGTCGACGTGGCAAAGGTGAAAGACGAAGGGGAGCGTCAGCGCATCCTCGCACGACGCCTCCACGCGCGCCGGCAGGTCGCCCGCTTCCTTCCAAGGCAGCTCGCGAAGACCAATCCCGACGGTACCGTCGAGGAAGTAGATCTCATCCACAAGCTTTTCAACGACATCGCGCCGCGTTACGTCGAGCGCGCAAAGAACGACAAAGGCGGCGGCTACACCCGGATCATCAAGGTCAACCATCGCCGCGGCGACAACGCCCCGATGTCGCTGATCGAATTCCTGTCGTAGCACAAGCCTCTGCGTCCACCGGTGACCCGCGCCGCGCCGCCACCGATAGAGGCTTCGTCGGCCATGACGGGTTCTATGACTGCCGAGACTTCGGGCTGGCCGAAATCGTCGTCTGGCTACGCCGCGCTTGTCTGCGCCTGCTCTCGCGCCAGCTCCTGCTCGACGACACCTTCCAATGGAGCGTAGAACTGCTTGCAGTAGCGTCGGTACTCGGCGATTGGGCCGTCGCCTTCGGCTAAGAGCGGCTTTTCGACGTAGCGTTTGGCGGCCCAGATCGGGGCGTCTTGGGCGACTTCGTAAGCCAGGCGGATCGAGGCGATCTCACGAATCAGAAGCGGCAAGACTGGGGCACCCCAGTTCTTGATCGACATGCCCATTCGGAGGTGGACGTGCTCCTCATCGATCGGGGTCGACAAGATGAGCGTGTGGATGTCCATGTCGAAGCGGGGGAGGTGGATCCTGACGAGCGAGTACCCTAGGCCATGGACCTCTACCTCGAACTTCGCGACGAAACTGAGCTTTCCGAAGACCATGTAATCGATGCCATAGGCGCCCTTCAGCAGATGGCGACGGATGTCCAGGTCGCGTTCGTACCAGGCGTCTCCGAAGCCATGCACCTGCACGAAGTGGCCGATGTCGACACTGTTCTCGCTGGTCTCCTGCGGATGGCTCTCGACCTTCATTCCGCGAAACCGGAAGTCGGTCCATCCGTTCGTCGGCAATACCGGAATATCCCACTCCGGCGCGGTTCCGTCAGGGTGATACCAGGCAAAGATGAGCCCATTGTGTTCGCGGACGAGCCACTTCTTGAGGCTGGCAGGTGTCGTGACTCGAAGGTCGCCCGACTTCCGTCGGTAGAAACGAAGCTTGTTGCCGAAGTAAATGCGCGACAGGTGCTGTCCGGGACCGAGCTCGCGCGACTCTGCGACTGCGTACCACCCCAGTGGTAGGGTCGGAAATCGCGATACAATCTGCGAGCCTTGCCCGACACCCATCTCCCGGCGAGCTTAGATTGGACGGCGCCGACGCGCCGAGAAAGTCTGCGAACGGTATGCCGCCCACCCTGAGCGGTTTGCTGTTCGGGTCGAACGGTTGACATTATTATCGTGTCATGGCCGCTGCGCGAGACAACAAGGACCTCGTAGTCGATGAGCGCGTGACGATCCCCGGGTCCGATTTGTCCTGGAGTGCGAGCCGGTCTTCGGGGCCGGGCGGGCAGAACGTCAACAAAGTCGCGACCAAAGTGACCCTCCGGTTCGATCTTCGCGGAACGGATGCCTTGAGCAGAGCCCAGAAGAGCCGATTGCGAAAGCTTGCCGGCCGACGCCTGGACGCTGCGGGCGGGGTGCTCGTATCCGCCCAAGTCGAGCGTTCACAGCGGCAGAATCTCGCGCGGGCTCGCGAGGGGCTACGTCGCTTGATCCTCAAAGCGCTACCAACCCCCAAGCGTCGCGTCGCTACCAAGCCTACGCGGGCGGCGAAAAGGCGCCGCCTCGAGGACAAGCGACAAAGGAGCCAGCGAAAGAGGTCACGGGCGAGGGTCAGCCAGGACCACGATTAGCGCTCACCGCGTTATCCGAAAGTCGGTGTACTCGCCGGTGTAGCTCCGCCACCGCACATCGACGTCGTCTACGCGCGCGGTCGATGGGCCCTTCTGCGACCATACGAGGAAGTCTTTCACGTCGTCTTCTTCCCCTTCGGCGACGATCTCCACGGAGCCGTCAGGGCGATTCTTGACCCACCCGCTCAGGCCGTGTTGCCGGGCCTCGCGCTGTGCAGTTGCACGAAAGTACACACCTTGCACGCGGCCGCGGACGACGAGATGGATTCGTTTCTGACCCATGGCTCAGCTATTGTAGCGTACGCCCATGACGTGAAAGTAGCCGAAAATCATGATCTGCCGTGCGTGCCACACGACCGGCTTCCCGGTTTCGGAGGCGAGGTTCTTTGCGAATGCAATGGTCTCTGCAACGTGCACGGCGAGCAGACCGAGAAGGACCATACGACCGATCTCGGGCGCGGGCACCATCGTGGGGGTTAGCAACGACAGGAGTCCCCAAGCCCAACCGGTCAGGGCGATCACTTTCCCCAGCGCAATGACGAGTTTCATGCGGGGAGCATACTCAATCGTGCAGCCGCATGACACCCGGAAGTGGGGTCCGGGGCGCGAGCGTCGGCGTCGGGATGTCGAGCAGACGACTGAGGCTCGTAGCGACCTGAAGCACGCTGTGCACTTTCTTACTCGTTCGGCGTTCGATCCCTGCGCCCCACATCAGGACCGGTATTTGTCGATCATACGCCCACGGTGAGCCGTGGTTGGTCCCCCCTTTTTCGGAGAGAGCGTCGAACCAGCCCTCCTTCATGACCAAATACAGATCTCCTGGCGGATCGTTTGGCAGCGATTCACCCACCAGTCGTTCGATGGCGCGGCTGCTCGCCCGCAGCTTTGCGCCAGCGTGCGCGCCGTAGACCGCTTTGACGCCCTCGAGTCTTGGCATCGCTTTGACGAGAGCCTTGTCGAGCTCCTTGCGGCGTTGTTTGCCTAATTGGGTGTAAGTGATCAAAGGCGCAACGTAGGCAGCGATCCAGTCGCCTTCGCCAAGCGCCGCGTCGGCGGCGCGTTCCGCGTGCATCGTCACCTCGGTATCCTTGATTCGCCCCGCCTTGCCACCATGGGCCAGCACCCGCTCGGGCATGCGGGCGATGCCGTGGTCCGCGGTCAGCACGAATGCCACGGGGCCTCGCGCCTCCAATATCCTCACGAGCCGCCCCAACGCTCGATCGGTTCGAAGTAGATTGTCTGCATACTCCCAGGACCTAGGTCCCCAAATATGTCCAACGATGTCGGTTCCCGAAATGCCGAGCACGAGAAGATCGGGCACGTCGTCCATGCCCATGTCTTCAGCTTTGACGGCGGCGAAAGCTGCGGCGATCAGGTATTCGGTCGACTCCGGTATGAATGCGAACGCATACCAGGGGTCGGGTGCCGCGCGCGGATCGTGGGGAAAGCTTGGATAGATTTCACCGAGCCCGGCGTCTGGTCCAAAGTGTGCCTCGAGCCAAGTCGGGTTCTCGGGCTCCCAGACTTGAAGCAGGGGCTCGACCGGATTGGCTTCGACGAAAGCCCGTAACCAGTCGGGGAGTCTGCCGTTTGGCGCGTAGAACGTCGATGTGGTCATCGCCCGCGCTTTCGAATCGTAGAACACCGCAGCATTGGGTTTTTGGCCGACAGGAAGAACCGCTGAACGACCCTTCATCGAGATACCCACGATTCGCGCCTTGCCACCACTGTGTTCATAGAGTGCGTCGGCGACTGTCGGGGCTCGCAAGTTGGTAGGGCTCACGAACCGTTCTGGATTTCCAATTACGGCGTGCGTGCGGTCATCGACCGTCTTCAGCGGTCCATGCTCGGGGTCGAAGATCGCGTTGGCGATGATGCCGTGCACTGCAGGCGTCACGCCCGTGGTGAGAGAGGCGTGGCCCGGTGCCGTCTGCGTTGTGGCGTACGGGAAGGCGGCCGAGTGGTATGCGCCCGTGTCGTACGCGCGACGGAGCACACTGTCCGAGGGAAGGATCGGCAGATATGCGTCCAACACCCACGTGGCGAGTTGATCCACGATGATCAGCACGACGAGCTTCGGTGCCACCTCGGCCTTTGCAGGGGGGGGGACCGTGGGGGACTCGACTTGTTCTACCGTAGGCCGCGCGTGGGGCGTTCTAGCCGAGCATCCAGAAAGGCCGACCGAAGCTGCGGCGAGCAGCACGATGAAGATTCTAGGCATCGATCGAAACCTAACTTGACGGGCCGCTTCCCGCTAAGTTCCAGTGTCTTGCACGGCGTTCGCGATCGCTGAGTCGGTACGGACAGGTTGGTACTGTTAGAAATGGGTCTAGCCCGATCTGCGTACAGTCGCGATCCAGTTGATATTAGAGGGTAATTCTGGAGTCGCCGTTGCGTTTGGCACGTGTTGGCCCGATGATTTGCTCAGCCCAGCCTCCTAGGCTACATACCGCGGTCCTCGTTCAGCGAGGGAGCACAAGAGCATGAAACCTGACATTCATCCTGAATACAACACAATCACGGTGCACTGCGCCTGCGGGAACTCGTTCGAGACCCGTTCGACGAAGCACATCGAACAGGTGGATATCTGCTCGGCTTGCCACCCCTTCTACACCGGCAAGCAGAAGCTGGTCGACACGGCGGGTCGAGTCGAGCGCTTCCGCAAGAAGTACGGAAAGTCGGGCAAGGGCAAGAAGGCCGAGGCGACGCCAGACGCCTCTGCCGACAGCTAGGCGGCCGTGCCCCACAAGGGCTTAATAATGGCCACCATGGCCCAGCCCTACATCGGTGGACAGGCAGTCATCGAAGGCGTGATGATGCGCGCGCCGGCATGCTTGACCGTCGCCGTGCGCCGACCCGATGGCACGATCGCGGTTCGCGAAGGCCCGTTTCGTTCCAGTTGGTCGAAGAAACTTTGGAAGCTCCCCGGTTTTCGGGGCGTTGCGATGCTGGTCGAGTCGTTGACCATGGGCTTTTCGGCGCTTCAGTTCTCCGCGGAGCAGCAAATGACCGAAGAGGAGCTCGCCAAACAGGGTGACTCAGGGAAGATGGCGGTGGCGATTTCGACGGCGCTCGCACTTGGGCTGTTCATTGCGCTTCCCCAGGCCTTGGCGAGCTGGACCGCCAAGGGCGCAGGATGGGACCTCGGCCTCACCGACACCAGCTTTCACGTGCTGATTGGCGGCTTCAAGCTCTTGATCTTCGTCGGCTATCTCTTTGCGATCAGCCGAATCCCCGATGTGCGAAGGCTCTTTCAGTACCACGGCGCCGAGCACAAGACGATTCACGCCTACGAGAAGAATCTTTCGCTCACCGTAGAGAACGTACAGCTACAGAGCACACTTCACCCACGATGCGGCACCACCTTCTTGGTCGTGGTGATCGTCGTTTCGATCATCCTAGGTTCGCTCGCTGCTCCGCTCTTGATGCCAGATGTGAAGGGGTGGCTCGGTCAGGCGGCGCTCCTCGTGATACGTATCGCCCTTCTTCCACTCATTGCGGCGGTGTCCTACGAGCTTCAACGGTTGAGCGCGCGCTTTTGTACCACGGGCTGGAGGCGTGCGTTTCTCTATCCGGGCTTCTTGTTTCAGAAGATCACGACCCGCGAGCCGGAGGACGATCAAGTCGAAATCGCCATCGCCGCGATGGAGGCGGCTGCGTGGCGAGATCGCATTCGAGACGCGGCGCCGAGCGGAGATGATCCCATTGTTTTTGCGAGTTTCGATCGCTTCAGGGAAGTATTGACCGGCGACGGCTCGCTCAGTGCGTCCCGCGCGGCCTAAACGATGCTTCCCGAAGACAAGCTCGAGTCGCTGACGGCTCGCTATCGCGAGATCGAGGAGCTGCTTTGCCAGCCCAATGTCGCCTCGGACGCGAACAGGTATACGCAGCTCAACAAGGAGCGTGCCGACCTGCAGAAGGTCGTCGAGGTGTGGACGAGATACTGTGAGGTCGTCGCAGACATTGCTGGCCATAAGGAGGCGCTGTCCGATCCCGATCTTCGCCAGCTCGCCGAGGAGGAGATTCCGGGCCTCGAAAAAGAACGCGAACAGCTGGAGGCGAGCATCAACGTGTTGCTCCTTCCGAAGGACCCGAACGACGAGCGCAACACGATCCTCGAGATTCGAAGCGGCACAGGAGGAGAAGAGGCAGCGCTCTTTGCCGCCGATCTCTTTCGCATGTACTCGCGCTACGCAGAAACCCAAGGTTGGAAGGTCGAGGTGTCGTCGATCAGCGAAGCGTCGGCAGGAGGGATCAAGGAGGTCATCGCCGAGGTCTCTGGCGACAATGTTTATTCGAAACTACGTTTCGAAGGCGGGGTGCACCGCGTTCAGCGAATTCCAACCACCGAATCGCAGGGTCGCATTCACACATCGACAGCTACAGTGGCGGTCATGCCAGAAGTCGACGACATCGACGAAGTCAAGATCGACCCGAACGATCTCGAGATATCCACGACTGCGGCCGGCGGACCTGGAGGTCAGCACGTCAACCGAACGATGTCTGCCGTGCAGATCAAGCACTTGCCGTCCGGCATCATGGTGCGCTCAGAGCAGCAGCGCTCGCAGCATCAGAACAAGGCCAAGGCAATGCAGATTCTTTCGGCCAAGCTCCTCGACCTCGAGCGTGAGGCGCAAGCAAGCGCGATTAGCTCGGAACGCAGGAGCATGGTCGGGACGGGCGAGCGCTCCGAAAAGATCCGCACCTACAACTTCCCGCAGAACCGAGTGACCGACCATCGCATTCAGCTCACCCTTCACAACCTCGACCGAATGATGAACGGCGACGTCGGAGAAATGCTGATTGCCTTGCGCAGCCACCATCAGGCCGAGCTGATGAAGCAGCAGGCGGAAAGCTAACTGCCTGCAACCTCAGGGCGATAGACAAAGCAGCTCACCCGGACCTCGAATCGGCTGGTCCTTGCGGGCAAAGGAGACGTTTCCGTCTTCGTCGATCTCGACGAGCGGAACCGCGTCGACCCCGATGTCGTGGTTCATGCAGTTCAGCCAGAGCGGTTTCGCAGGAATGATTCCAAAGGTATAATCATCCTGTGGCCACGATTGTCCCGGAAGAGATAGACTTGAATCAGTTGCGGCGCCAGCTCCAAGGGCATTTCGGCGAACTACCTCCGGCAGGCTATGTTCGTGGGAAGACGGCGCTCCGCGCGGCCATCGTTCAAATCCTTCAGTGTTCGGAGCTCGAGAGCGAGCAACTCGTCGACACTCTCGAGGCGCGTCGAATGATCCGTTACGAGGGCGAGAAGCGCGACGCGATAGATGACTTGGAAAGCTTCTGGCAACTCGCCCCTTGAACGCCACGAGCACGGACCAGGCTGAGCCCGTGAAGCAACATGCGGATAGCTGAGCACTGACTCTGGCACTGACACCGCTCAAGGTTGCAGCATGCCGTTGGGATCCAGCTCCTCGGCAAGCCGGTCGAAAACCTCTCCACGGGTCGGCACTGGCACTTGCGAGACGTCAATCTCCGGCTGATCCGCGATCTCCGTTCCGCCGTTTTCCAAGATGACGCGCTTCATCACCTTCGCGGCGGCTTGGTAACGTGGGCCCTCCACTTGCAGGACGAGCTGAAGCTCGTTTCCGTGGGTGGCTGTACGAAGCGGGCGCACCCCGCGTCCGCGAATCCACGCGAGTGCCCGGTTTGCAGCTCGCGTGTCGGGAAATGAAAATGCAAACAACGACTCGGCGAGCTTGGCGTTGGCAACTAGATGGGCTCCCACGATGACACCGAGGCGTCCGCGTGCACCGATGGCGGCGCGGATCAAGTCCGGCCCAACCGCTCGGCGCGGCGCCGGCCGAATCGACAGCTCGGCTCCCGAGGGGAGTACCATCTCGAGGCCGGCGACGGTTTGCACGACGGGGTCGTTCGCCTTATCGGCTCGGCCCGGGGCACCTCGCGCGAGCCAAGCGCCCACCTGTTCACCGTGAAGCCCCATGGGCACGCCCAGCGTCCACCCGTTGGCGTTCGCCCTCTCCTCGACCATACCGAGCGTGACGCCCGCTTGCACGTGAATGATCCTCGACACCTCGTCGACGGAGATGATTGCATCGAGTCGATCCAGTAGTAGCGCCGGCCGATCGGGATGTGTCTGCCCGCCTGGGACCTGCAGGGCGGTGCGGATCTCGTTGGCCAGCTGGATCAAGTGCGAGACGGCGCGCGTCGACGCCGGGCTGATGGTCGGTTGCTCACCGCCTTTGTCGAGGGTGCCGGGAAGGCTGAGCTGCACCTCCTCGAGAAAATCAAACACCGCCGCCTCCGCTAGCCGGGATCAGCGACCCCGGATTCAAAATTCCGTGAGGGTCGAGCGAGCGCTTGATGCTTCTCACTACATCGACGGCGACCCCTTGCTCCCGCCGCATCATCGGTGCCTTGGATCGCCCGACTCCGTGGTGGTGGCTCAACGTCCCACCGGCATCGACCACCGCGCGGAGCCCTGAACGCCAAGTTTCGTCATAGCGATCGAGCGCCGCCGAATCATCAGAGGCTGCGCCGGCAAAGGTGAAGTAAATCGACGCGCCTTCTGGGTATGCGTGACTGAAATGGGCCATCACGAACACGTGCGGGGAAAGCGCCTTGCGAACGGACTCGTACATCGGCCACATACGAGACCACGTTGCGGCCACTTCCATGGTGTCTACGAACGCGCCGGCAGCGAAGAAGGCCGACTGCCGGTAGCTGATCGAGTGCCGGTGGGCGAGCCAATGGCGTGCCGGGCCCTCGCCCGTGTCGTGAGCGCGAAACCCGCTGCAGATGCGTTTGGCTTCGGTGCTCTCCGCGCGCCCAATCTCCGGGTCGTCCTCCCATACGAGCACGAGCTTCGCGCCTCCCATGGCGGGATCCGCGAGATCGATCAGACGGTTGACCGCGCTCGGGCGGCGAATGATTCGCACCAATGACCGCAGACCTACTCCTGGCCCCGTGCTCGTATCGGACGGGTCGCGCGTTTCCCCTTTGTCTTTGCTCTTGAAGCTGCGGGAGATCATCGAGTCGAACGGATCATAAAGACGCGCGACCGCGGGGCGGAGGCCGGCTTGATAGATCCGCCGAATCGCTTCGAGCCCGTCTTCGGTGTGGCGAAACAACCACGAGGAAAACTGTCGCTCGGTTGGCGCTGGATCGAGCCGTAGTTTCGCTTCCGTGACGACGCCGTAGATCCCCTCGCTCCCGATCAACAACGGCAACAGCGCCGCGTTGTCGCCGTCGTGATCAGCACGCCAAATTTTTCCCATGCCGTCGACGAAGGTCAGCCCAAGCACACGATCTTCGATTTTTCCGTAACGTCCCGAGGTCTGCCCGGCGGCACGACACGCGATCCAGCCTCCCAACGTCGAGCAATAGATCGACGAAGGGAAGTGTCCGAAGGTGTAGCCTTTCGCGTTTAGCTGGTCCTCGAGGTTTTGACCGATGATGCCGGCGCCGGCGCTGCACGTCAGGGTGTCCGGATCGACGCGATCGATGTCGTCCATGCGTTTGACGTCGATTAGAATCGTGCGGTCGTCGGGGGAGATTCCGCCGCACACCCCGCTTCCGGCGCCATAGGGCACAGCTGGGATTCCACGCTCGGCCGCAAATCGCAGAACCTCAGCGACCTCTTGCACATCTGCAGGCCACACGATGATGGCGGGTGGAGCGATCGCCGCCTCCCCTGCCCGAGTCCTAATTTGTTGCCGCGGCCACAAGTCTCTCGCGTATGCGGCTCGGTCTGCGGGGTCCGTGGAGGCACGACCTCCGCTCACCAGTTCGGCGAGATCCATACGGAGCGATTCTGCCTCGGCGGATGGAACAAGCACGTCGGCTGTGGTACCGCGCACTGGGACAATGGGCAACAGCAGCAATCACCCGCCGACCGTGGAACGGTATTCAGAAGCCGATCTTCCAACGCGTTTAGGGACGTTTCGGGTCGTCGTCTACAAGGAGCTCGACGGCGACAAAGAGCACGTCGCGGTCATCGTCGGCGAGGTGGAAGGCGCCGAAGACGTTCTGGTTCGCGTGCACAGCGAGTGCCTCACGGGTGAGGTGCTGCATTCATTGAAGTGCGACTGTCGCGGCCAGCTCGATCTGGCGCTCGAGCGCATTCAGCAGGTCGAAAGGGGTGCTGTCCTATACCTTCGGCAGGAAGGCCGTGGCATCGGCCTCGGCAACAAGATTCGTGCGTACGCCATGCAGGACGAAGGGCTCGATACGGTCGATGCGAACCTGGCTCTCGGGTTCGAGGACGACCAGCGTGGTTATCTGGTGGCCGCCGACATGCTCCGCGATCTCCGCGTGAAGTCGGTCGCGCTCATGACGAACAACCCTCGCAAGGTCGCAGCGTTGGAAGGGGACGGTATCCGGGTCTCGCGACGTGAGCCGCACGAGGTCGAAGCTCACGAGCACAATCGCGATTACCTAAGAACCAAACAAGCTCGCCTCGGACACCTTGGCCAAAACGGAGACGACTGAAAAGGGAACAGTCTTGTTCTTGTCGGTTGCGTCAAGAAGGGGCGTGCGCTTCGGAAAGTTGGGCCAGGAGCGAGGCCACCGCTGATGTCACGAGCCCGACTCGCTCCTTTACGTCGATCGTCTGCAAGATCCGCTGTCGATCCTCGGGGCTCACCACGAGCTGGTCTGCGACGACATCCGCCGCGCGCCCGGCCGGAAGCTCCGCGGATACCTGTAGCGAAAAGTCGGGCTGCCGCTCGCGAACACGCGACGCAACGCTCATCGCGACCGCCATCATGGCCAGCACGTCCGCAGAAGAAGCCGTACCGATGTCTTCGATCGGCACCGCTCGCGCTAGCCTATAGGGTACGTCGTCGCTGGGAAGCTCCTCGAGGCGGACCCGATGAAGCCCGTGCAAGATGATGTCGTGGGTTCCGTCGGCTCGAAGCTGGTGGCCCACGATCCGTCCTGCCCCGGCGACCTCGTGAATCGGCGGCTGACCTTCGTAGTCTTCCTCCCAGCCTGGGGCGAGCAGTGTGACGGCTATCGCCTTTGGACCGTTCTCGATGCAGTCCTGTGCCAAGCGGCGGTAGCGGGGCTCGAAGAGGTGAAGCGGCAGCGCCGTGCCTGGAAAGAATACGACCCGCGGAAGCGGAAATATCGGCAACCTTGAGAGCTCATCTGTAGTGAGGGGAGTGCTCGGAAGCCAATCCATTTGGCGATTCTACCCGCAGTCGTGCCAAAGCACACGCAGTGCTCGCGGTAGCTCCGGGTTGCTGAGCACGTCACACTTTTCGCACGAAAGAGGGAAGCTCCCTTCCTCGCAGGACTGGCACTCGGTCAGCACCGAGACCATCGCGCTGAGTTCTTCACGGAGCTTCCGGAGCTTGGCGATCTTGCGCTGCATCGTGTCGATTTGCTCGTTCAACACGTCGGACATTTGATGGCTTGCCTCCTTGGGACAGGCGCAGCCCGACTTGAGGCAGAACAGGTCTTTGATGCCCTGAAGTGAAAGCCCGGCTTCTCGAAGATCCAGGGCTAGCTGGAGCTTCATGAGCTCACGAGCCGAAAACAGTCGGTTGCCGCACTGGCTTCGTCGCTCGGGTTGGATCAAACCCGCTTGCTGGTAGAAGCGCACGGTGCGAAGCGTGCTCTTGCTCAGTCGCGCCATGTCGCCCGTGGTGAGTAACTCGCTGCACCCGGCTTCGACGGTTGATGTAGATGAATCGGTCACGTGACGAGCTGCGAAAACATGTGTGTTTCCAGGCGCTTGTGCAAATATGGAGGCCGTGTCCCGGGTGTCAAGGGTTTGGGGCCATCCCCTTGGGATTATTGAGCAAAGCCCGATACGCTTGCTCGACCCCTTCGAAGCGCACACCGAACTTGTAGAAGTCGTCCTCGCGCACTTCGCCGAAGACCGAGAGCGCGCGGTCCACCTTCGCGCGATCGGCCGGCGCCATGTCTAGATGGGAGCCCCACCCCGCAGCCTCACGACGAGTGAGCACCTCGAGGGCGACGCCGATCGGGTTGAGCTCGAGAGAGCACCGCTCGAACCGAAGCCGCCAGTCCTCAGGAGTGTCTGAGGCGCAATCCCACTTGCCGTCCTGCAGGTGCCGTCGCAAGACCTCGCCGAAGTAGGCGCCGCTCATCGGTGCGAGCAAGGAGACTACCTCGTCGCGCGGCGAGTCTACCAGCTGCGCATAGTGATCGAGGATCGGAAGGGTATCCTGGGTCAGATCCAGCTCCAGGCCCGTCGCGTTCTTCACCGACGTCACGCATCCGACGGTAAGGTCTTGGATGGCGGTGTCGGTCTCCATCTCACCGTCGGGATAGTGTGATTCCATGCGTATGGAAATGGTGTCTGACTCGTCTGCACATGGTCAAGCCGAGGAGACATTCGCCGGAACCGGCTGGCTTTTCCGCTGTTTACGGATCGGACGGTACTTCGACCGGGCGGACGGTTTCGTGTAACATACAGACTCCGGGTCAGTTGGCCAGCCAATCATGCGGATCGGCATATTCAGTGACGTACATGCGAATCTCGAGGCGATGTCAGCCGTCATGGAGGCCTACGCGCGCGAGGAGATCGACGTCTACTACTGCCTAGGAGACGTGGTGGGCTACGGAGGCAGCCCCAACGAGTGTTCGGATTTGGTGAGGGATATCGCCGAAGTCACGATTTTAGGGAATCACGACGCCGCCGTCGCGGGTCGGATGGACTACTCGTACTACTACGAGGCGGCGCGCGAGGCGCTCGACTGGCACGCGTCGGAGCTCACCGGCGAGAACATGCAATGGCTCAAGGAGCTGCCGTACAAGCATCGCCTCGAAGCCATTGGGGTTGACCTGTGTCACGGATCTCCGGTCCGCCTCGAGGAGTTCGAATACATCTTCGCGCCTGACCAAGCGGCGGAGTGCCTCCCGATTTTGAACGATCTCGGCCACATCACGCTCATCGGTCATTCGCATTTGTGCAAGGTTTTCGCGCTTCGACCCGGCGAGGTGGAGGAGCTTCCACCCGAGGATTTCGTCCTGCAAGAGGGCACGAAGTACATCGTCAGCGTCGGCTCGGTAGGTCAGCCCCGCGACTACGACAATCGCGCAAGCTATACGATCTACGATAGCGACACCAAGACGTTCTTGTTCAAGCGCATCGAGTACGACATCGAAGGCGCGGCTTCGAAGATCTTTGAAGCGCGGCTCGAGCGGAATTTTGGTCAGCGACTCTTCATCGGCGTCTAGCGCGGAACAGGCCTTCCCAAACGGGGCTGCCGTCAGCCGGGGCTTCGAGCGCCGGAGTCTGCATCGTGCCTATTTCGGTCGCGTAGGCTTTCCATGATGCGCTTTCGAGAAATCGCGCCGTGAGCTCTCGCAATGTCCAGGAGTCGGTTCCCGCGCACTTGAGATGCGCCGCGAAGGCTTTCATCGATGCAAGGGCGTCATCGAGGTCTCGGACCGGTACGATCGTGGCGTTTCGATAGCCGGGGCTCCAGCGAATTGCGCCGTGGCGGTTGATCGCGAGCGCATGCTCACGACCGCGAACGAGCGTCCCCTCTACCTCCGCCAAGCCACGCCATTGTGTTTGCGCCGCGCCAACTGCTTCGGGAAGCGGCCCTCGTGGCAACATCTCAGCGACGGCCTCGAGCGCTCCCGAAAGCCTAGTCGTGAAGCCGTCCACCGACGTGCCGGGGCAGTCCTCCACGTAGATCACCTGTGGAGACAGACAGCCGCGCTGGTCGTAAGCGGCGAGGTCGAGCGCCACGCGTGCGGTGACGTCGTCGATCGATTCGGGTGTGAGTGATCGAGCGCTGCAGTAAGCGACGCTGACTCCATGCCCATGCGCAATGACTGCAACGTGGCCGCCGATTCGCGGCTTTATAGCGCTTACCGTTTCGTCGGTTCCGTAGACCGCCACCGCTTCGGCGGGCTCGACCAAGGCGGCTTCGCGGTCGGCATCGCCGCCGCGGAACACTACTAGGTCCATTGCCATGCCGAGCTCCGCGTCTGCGCACCGGAGCGCCTCCCGGATCAAGGTCGGAAATCGCGTTTCGCGCGACGAAGCTTTGACCAGCACGGGCACGCCGAAGAGGAGCGGCACGACGATCCCGCGGACCGACGCGGTAAAAACATTGCCCGCCAACACGACCGACAGGAGAGAGATCGGATCGGGCCTTGGGCCGACGACTTCCGTCGCTTCCTCGGCAACCCCGAGCAGGGCATCCCTACTCACCGTCCCGAGAGTTGTGCGCAGAGCCCAGGCTACCATCGCGTCACTCAAAGCGGTCTCTTCTGGAAGCATCGCTCGTGCTTCGCGTCCGAGGGGAGTGCCTTCGGAGAGGGCCTGCGCGCTCGCCTCGAGCCACCGTGCGCGCTCCGCGACTGAACGACCCCGGAGGATCTCGCCGGCTTCGAGAACCGTTCTGGCACGCTTCAGGATGACCGAAGGATCGTCCGTCATGATCAGCTGACTCCCAGGGCCTCGTCTGCTGCCAGTGAGCAGCCGCGCGGCGCGGCACCGGGTGCACGGCCCTCGACGACGATCCCGTCCTCGACTCGTGTCGCGAGATCCGCGGATTGAATACAGCATACCGAATCCAAGCTCGCGCAGTCGTCGATCCGCAGGACGCCGCAAGCGTCGCCCTGAACGGGCTGCAACGTGTCTGGGTCGACCGGTGTTGCGCGCACCCATGGCGGGATCCAAAGGCGCCGCGGGGATGAAATACCGGTCAGATCGTCGCGCAAGGTGGTTTCGTACATCTGGGAGCTGAGCTCGGTCATGCCGTATTCCGCAACGATCCAGGGTTCTGGGACCCCATAGCGCCGGCTCATCGCGCGGCGAAGCTCGGCCGGTCTGACTTCACGTGAACGGCCCTTGTAGCCCCCGGTCTGCATGATCCGGCTTCCCACCGGGAGCGGGATGCTCGAGTCCCCGAGGCCATCTTCGGCGTGCACGAACGCGAACGACGTACCGAGTAGTGCGACCGCCTGACCGTCGGCGACTGCCTGGACCAGCGTGGTTTCGAGGCGCTCGATGTCGAGTCCGCCGTCGTGCCAGACCCAGGTGTGCTCCGATCCGAACCACTGGGCAAACCGCGTCAGCATGTAGCTCAGTGAAGAGTGCGGGGCCTCTTCTTCGTGAGGCGCCAAGAAGACCAAGCGCATCCGCTCGACGTCGGGGAACAGCATATATTTTGCGGCTGCCCTTGCCGCAGCGTCGTAAAGGCCGAGGTCCTTGAAGACGTGTGCGCTTCGGTTCGACGAGGTCGTGCCCGAGCTTCGAAAGACGCGCGCATCCTCTTTGAGCGGGTGCGAGGCGATTCGCCGAACGCGAAACACGTCTGTGGGCAAGGCAGGCGGCCAGGCGCCGTCGCGATGCAAGCGACCATACTCGGGGATGCGTGCGGACTGCCACGCCGCGATCTCCCCAATCAATAGATCCCGCACCGCGTCCTTGCGCGTGCCAGGGTCGGCGATGAGCGCTCGGACGCGCCGCTCGAGCTGTCTCCGAACCCTCACAGTGTCGTCTCCAGCACTCGTCCGAGCACGTCTACGAAGCCGTCGAATTGCGACTGGCGCAGAGTGACCGGAGGCACCAGCTGAAGGACATCGGCATGTTCTCCGGCCGGAAGCACCAGGTACCCACGCTCGAGAAGTGCCCGGGTCACCCGCAGGGCACCAAGCTCCGCGTCGAGTTGAAGGCCGAGCATCGTGCCGGCATGCCGAATCTCGGAAACCCCCTGAAGGGACGCCTGTTCGAGTGATCGCGCGAACGCAGCGCCTCGCTCTTCGGATAGCGCGACCAAACCCTGTTTTTCGATCACGTCGAGCGTCGCAAGAGCGGCTGCTGCGCCGAGCGGATCGCCATAGAAAGTGCCGGTATGGATGGCTTCACGCTCGGGGTCGCCCCAGGCACGCATCACCTCTTCGCGAGCGATGCAGGCGCTCACCGGCAACCCGCCCCCGAGCGCCTTCCCAACACAGATGACGTCAGGGTCGAGCTCTTCCCGCACCGACCGCCACCACGCTCCGCACCGACCGAGCCCGGTGAAGATCTCGTCTGCGATCAATACGGCCCCCTGCCGCCTACATCTCTCGCCGAGCTCGTTCAGAAATGCTGGCGGTGGCACCCGCACCCCGGCTCTCCCTTGTACCGGTTCGACGATCAGAGCCCCGATCTCGCTCCAGTCGTCCGGCAGGCTGCGGAGTGCGCGATCGACGTCGTCGGTATCTGGCCACCGCACGAAGCGCACGTGTGAATTCAACTGTCGAACGAACGGTGCGCGGAAGCGCTCAGCGAAACCCGATACCGCCAAAGGCCCGTACGACAAGCCATGATAGCCGCCCTGGAAAGCCACGATCCCCGGTCGCCCAGTCGCCATCACTGCGGTCTTCAATGCTGCTGTCACCGCATCGGCGCCGCTCAGCGACAGCATCGCGCGCGCTTGGGGCCAAGGCGACAGAGCGCACAGCCTTTCGAGAAGCTCGATCTTCACTGAGGACGGGTAGAGGTCGCCGAGCGTGTGCAGGAGCACATCGGCCTGTTTCTTGATGGCCTCGACCACAGTCGGGTGTCGGTGACCGATGAACGCGACTCCGAAGCCCGACGTGAGGTCTACATACCTGTTCCCATCGGCGTCGACCACATTGCTTCCTTGGGCCTCGACCCATACGATCGGATCGTGATTTGCCCCCGTGCGCTCCGCTCTTCGCTTGCGACGGGTCGTCAGCGCTGGGCATTCGCTCGCGGCCAACCGCTCCACCCATGCCTGGCCAGCATTGGCTGGGATGGGGCTTCGGACGGCAGGCGGTGCATCACCGAGGGTCACCAGGACGGGCTAGCGCCCAGCCGGTGCCGCCGTCAACTGCCCAAGGGCTTGGGCTTCCAGGGGAAGAACACGAACGCGCGCTCACGGGCCTTGCGGAGCAGGTCGTGGCCGTCGATCAGCAAAACATCGATCTCTGCGTTGCGAGCCCGGCCCACATCCGAGAGCTCCTTGATGATGGCCGTCACGTTTTCGCGATACGTGTCCATGACGCGGAGGCCGATCGCTGGGCTCGGGTCACCCCCCGGATGCCCCACCTTGCAGTACGAGGCCCACTCCACCTCGGGGTAGCGGCGCAGCACGACGCGGAAGGTTTCCATCAGCTCTTCGTCCGGCGGGTACTGCAACTGCACGAGCTCGATGGCATCGCCGATCGCAGATGCCGCGACAGGTGACGGACGTTGGGCTTCCTTGTCGGGCGGTGACTTCTCGACGGGCGGTGGAGGGTTGACACGACCCTGGCCGATCGGGGCGACAGGGGGTTTCCCGAGCTTGCCCGGTGGCACCAAGTCGGACGCACGTGCCGCCGGCGCGGTGGGTGCATCGGAGTTGAGCCTCGGCGCCGCTTCAGACGCGGGCCTCGACGCGCGCGACGGCGCGCCAGCGGCTGGCGCTTTCGGCTTAGTCGGTGGAACGATGCTGGCGGCACCGTATGTTCCTGCGACATCGAACTTCGCGGATTCTGCCACGATCTCCTCGATCTTCGGCGGCGGGTTGCTACCCGACTTGGCGTCGGGGCGCGAGCTCGGTCGGTTGCCGGTGATCGGATTCCGTGAGTGCCCGGCCGGTTTGCGATGCGGTTTCGTGGGTGGTTCGCTCTCGTCGGGAAACTCGCGCGTTTTGGTCGGCCGATCGCTCAAGCCGATGAGCTTTTCGGCGTGCGACGGTGCCAGGCTGTACATCGTCGAGATCTGTTCGGAAGGCTTCTCGACCGGGGGCGGGAAGGAGCTCAGCGGTGCGGGCACCTCGGAATTCGGCGCGGGCGGCCGCGAAGTGCGGAACGGCCCCGTGGCGTCCATCTCGCGTAGCGCGACCCGGAGCTCCTCACGGTCGTACTCGAGCGAATGAGCCGCCGCGATGTCGACCACGACGAACGCGTACTCGCGAGTCCACGCGTGCCTCAAAATGTCCCCGCCCGCACTCTCGTGTGTTGCCAGACCGCCGTCCGAGTCAAGCCAGCCGAATTGGCCTGCCGCTCTCATCAATTCGCTTTCCGAGCTGAATACAGCCAGGGCCTCTTCGCCGTTGCCGTTGATCAGCGTTCGGAAGCCTTCGGCACGCGGCTCCCAAGTGGCGAGCCACACGTCACGTGCCACCATCGCCTCAAGGGCTTCGGACTTGGCACGGGGGCTACCCGCGCCCTTGTTCAAGAGTCGAAGGAATCCTTCGACGCCGCGATCATCCACAGGGCTCGCCATCCAGCTCCTACACCATCCAGTCTTCATTGTAATCCTGAAGGGCTACCGGAATGCAAGTTTTCTCTCGCGCTTGACACGTCACGGACGGCGGCTAGGCTCCGCGCCTGCTTTTCGGGCCCAGATAGCTCAGTTGGTAGAGCAGTGGACTGAAAATCCTCGTGTCCCTGGTTCGATTCCAGGTCTGGGCACCGCTCGGAAGCGAGGCCCCCGCAGCGAGAAGATCGCGGGGGCTGTCCCTTTTTAGGGACATTCGCGCGTGATAGGCTCCGGTCGCGCAACGGAGGCAAGCAACGTGGAAAGCCGATGGTCGGACGCAGACGCTCGAGCGACGATCGAACGCTATCGGGAAGACCCCGCCGTCAACGAAGACATTGCGCTGCGCGTCTACACGTCGCGTCTGATCGGGCAGGACCCGGCGCTCGTCTTGCACGGCGGTGGCAACACGTCGGTCAAGACCACGATACCCGACGACACGGGGCGCGATGTCACGGTCCTTTGTGTCAAGGGTAGCGGTTGGGACCTCGGTGGTATCGAGCCTCCCGGGCTTCCTGCAGTTCGCCTCGAGAGTCTCGGCGCCCTACGTGACCGTGACGCCCTTTCCGACGAAGAGATGGTGAACGCACAGCGGACGCGGCTGATTGACTCCAGCTCACCGAATCCTTCGGTCGAAACGCTTCTCCATGCTTTCCTCCCCCACAAGTTCATCGACCACTCGCACGCAGATGCGATCCTCGCGCTCGTCGACCAGCCCAACGCCGACGATGTCTGCCGGGCCGTCTTTGGCGACACCTTGGCGATCGTCCCGTACATCAAGCCAGGTCACGCGCTGGCCAAGCTTGCGGCGGAAACCTACGAGCGAAATCCCGAGGCAGAAGGTCTTCTGTTGCTTCGACACGGGCTGTTCACGTTTGGTCAAACGGCAAAGGAAAGCTACGAGAGGCACATCGCCGCGGTGGAAAAAGCCGAGCGTTTCGGGCGGACCGCTGCCACGAAGGTGAAGTTGGATCGGGTTCCCAGGGACGACATCGATTACGCGACCATCGCACCCATCTTGCGGGGAAAGCTCGGGGAGGGTGAGAGGCACTACGTCTTGAACCTCCGGTACAACGACACGATCAAGCGGTTCCTGGCTCGCCCGGATCTCGACGCGATTACCCAGCGTGGGCCAGTCACCCCCGACCATGTGATTCGAACCAAGCGTGTGCCCCTGCTCTTGGATCTGTCCTCCAAGATGGACCCGTCGAAGATAGCATCGCACGTCGACGAGAGGCTTCAGGTCTATCGCGAAGAGTATCGCGCTTACGTCATGCGCGAGTCGAGCGCCAAGGGACGCAACGTGGTACAGCTCGATCCCGATCCGAGAGTCGTCCTCGTTCCGGGTGTCGGCCTGATTTCGGTAGGCTCGACGGAGAAGGCGGCGGCGATTGCGGGCGACGTCTACGAGCACACTCTCGGGGTGATCGAAACCGCCGAGGCGATAGGCCGGTACGAAGCGCTGCCAACGGCCGATCTCTTCGATATGGAATACTGGTCGCTGGAGCAGGCAAAGCTCGGAAAATCGCAACCCAAGCCCTTGCAGGGTCGCGTGGTGTACGTCTCGGGGGCAGGCAGGGGCATCGGCGCCGCTTGCGCTCGGGCTTTTGCGGATGCCGGCGCGTCACTTTACCTCACAGACCGAGACGAAGACGCACTCGTCGGAGTCGCGAAGCCGCTTGGGGCGCGCTGCGAAGTCGTCGACGTGTCGAACGAGTCTGCCGTCCGAAATAGCGTAGAACGCTGCATTCGCGTATTCGGTGGGCTCGACGGCGTCGTGTCGAACGCCGGTATTGCTCCACAAGGCGCGATCGACCAGATCAGCACCGACGATTTGAAGCAAAGTTTCGAGGTGAACTTCTTTTCGCATCAGTACCTCGCGTCATCGGCGCTGCGGGTGATGCGCACCCAGGGGATGGGCGGCTTTCTTCTCTTCAATGCCTCCAAAGCGGCGTTCAATCCTGGCAAAGGCTTTGGCCCGTATGCGATCCCCAAGGCGGCCGTCGTTGCTTTGATGAAGCAATACGCGATCGAGGGGGGCAGCATCGGAGTGCGGAGCAACGCCGTGAACGCCGACCGCATTCGAACCGGATTGCTCGCCTCCGAGGACGTCGCGCGCCGCGCAGCAGCCCGTGGTCTCGATGCAGACGCGTACTACCGGTCGAATCTACTCCATCGTGAGGTCATGGCAGAGGACGTGGCCGAAGCGTTTCTCAACTTGGCCCTCGCGCCGAGCACGACGGGATGTGTCGTTACGGTCGACGGTGGAAACATCGCGGCTGCACCCCGCTAATAAGCTCGGCCGAGGGTGGATCCTGTGTCGGGTGGCGGAACGTCCGCGCCGCTTCGAAGGGCCAAATAGAGCGCTGCCAGAATGAGGGTGGCCAGCGGTCCACCGAACAAGAACCCGATTCCGCAGAGCAGCATCGAGCCGAAAGCGATCAGGCCGGAAATGATCGTGACCCCCAGGACCAGCCAGCGGCGGCCGCGAGCGATGCGCCATGAATACACGACCGCCTCGATCGGACCGGCGCTGTCGTTGTAGGTGAGCTCGAGCTGGGCAAAAACGATTCCCAGGAAGATGTAGATATAGATCGGGATGCTCACGACAAAGAAAATCAATAGGCCCGGTTTTGCGATCTCGAAAGCATCCTCGAGTGGCATGTCTAAGTCGATCGATCCGGCGGAGAGGAAGAACACCACCGCGCCGATCGCGGCGAACACCGCCATGAGCGGAATCCAAATCGCAAGTACTTGCAGGATGTATTTCACCGCCTTGTTGATCTGGCTGAATAGCGCTCCGATCGGGGTCGGCTTTCCGTGAAGGGCGTGGATCGCCATCGCCGAGAAGCCCATCCAAAGGACGCCTTGAATGACGGTTTGCAGGATCTGAACCCCAACCTGAAGGCCGGTGATGAGGGCTTGGAGAGCGGGGTGTGGATCGCCACCCGAAAGAAGCGCGCCGAGAAGACCGACTACCAAGCCCAGCGCAAAGGGGATGCCGAACCCGATCAGCAGCAAGAGCACCGCCCCGAGTACCCAGGTGCCCACGTCCCGCTGCCAGGCGCCGGAGGCTTTCGAAACCAGATCGCCGATGGTCACGGTTTGTCGCGTCAGCGCAAAGACTGGCGGGTCCGGGGGCTCCATCGTCAGAAGACCTACCATCCCGGCGAGCCAGATCGAACAAATTTACAGCTCGATTTCATCGAGAAACGGCGCCTTCGGGGGTCGACTGAACGATATTCAGTGATAGGGTCAGCGCCATGAAAAATCCTTGGTTTCTTGGTTGTGGCTTGGTTTTGGGTTTGTGCGTTGCAGGCTGCGGAACGGACAGCAGCGCCGACGGCACTGGGGGTTCCGGTGCCACCGGAGGAGTGGGAGGCGCCGGCGGTAGCTTCGAGCCTCCGGTTCGCGGGGAGTGGGTGAAGTACGAGCCCCCGGGAGCGATCTGTAGCGATGGAAGCCCGTACGCGTTCTACGTCGAGTTCTCCGAAACCAACTCCGAGAACGTGATCTTCTACTTCATGGGTGGTGGAGCGTGCTGGGATTTCGAGAGCTGCAGTCCCGGCAGCGGGATTCGAGGGGCGGCCAATCCAAACGGTTTGCCTGACGATTACGCCAACGCGCACATGAACTTGGGCGGGCTGGCGATCAACGTGAACCAGGTCTATCCGCTGCTCAACCAGGATCCCGCAGTGAGTCCGATGGCCGATTGGAACAAGGTGTTTGTGCCGTACTGCACCGGCGATGTCTACATGGGCACCACGACGATCACCTACGAGGATCCCAATGGCGTCGAACTGGACAACGAGTTCCACCACGTCGGACACCTCAACGTGCTCGCGATGATCGACATGCTCAATGGAATGTTCAGCAAGGTGTCGAAGCTTTTCGTGGGCGGCTGCAGTGCAGGTGGGGTCGGAGCGATCGGCAACTATTACTTCCTCCGCACAGGCCTCAACGGCGTCGAACAGGGATATCTGCTCGACGATTCCGGGCCCGTCTACCCTTCGGGAGCAGACGAGCCAACCTCGCGATCTCGCCGGCTGTACGAAAGAATCAGGCTATCCTGGGATGTCGACCGCGTCATTGAAAGCGCCCCGTCCTTCGACCAACTCACAGACGACTTCGGCGCCTTGAGCCGCGTGTTGGCTGACGAGTTTCCGAATGACCGTCTTGCGGCCACCCATTTCAGGCTCGACTACAACATCGCGCTCTTCTCCTATGAGCGGTTCTACACCCTGGATGCCGGCGGGGCGATCGTACCTTTCGACTTCGACGGTGAGGTAGGCTTGGACGAGAATGTCGCGGCGGCCCGCACCGCCATCCACACCCTTTGGTGGGACGATACTGCTCTGCTCGTCAATCAATACGACAGCCGCGATAACCTAGGCTACTTCATCCCGTTCTGGCGGCAAACCAATAGCAGTCACTGTGTAACCATCCCGGGCCTCGAGGAGAACCCCCTCGGCGATCTTCTCGTAGACTTTGCGGGGCTCGCCTGGGATGGCACCGAGATCGACACGGATGAAGGCGAGATGACGATTCACGACTACGCGATCCATCTCCTCAGCGACGAACCACTCCAGAGCCACTTCGAAGAAACAGGCGAGGGCCCCTTCGTTCCCTGCACGCCAGGTGCCGACTTCGACGAGGTTGCCTGCGAAGCCGCCGTCAACCCCTGAAGAAAGCGAGCGAGGAAGCGCTCATTCCAGGAGGCCTTCGGCCGGCAATTGGTCCCGCCCCACCGCCCCCACGCTATCGCCTAGTTCCAGCGGAAGCCTTCCATGGTCTGTTTGGCCGAATAGCGTGGCTCGAAGCCGGTGGCTTCGACGAAGGCTTTGTTGTCGATGACGATCGGGTACTTCACGTGCGCGATTGCGTCGTCGGGCAAGTAGGGGAAACCGAAACGGCCGAGGACGCTCGAGTACAGAGGCTCGGGGATCGGGATGCCGCGTTTGCCGGTGGCTGCCACGACGGTCGACAGCGGGACCGGGGGAGGGCCAGCGACATTGAACACGCCCCGGAGCCGTTTCTCGACTGCCAAGGTAATCGCCTCCTCCGCATCCCACTCGTGCATGAGTTGGTAGAGAGGATCGAAGCCCATGACCATCGGAACGCGGGTCTTCGACAGGAAACTTGCGAGCGTGCCGCCTCGGCTTGGGCCGAGGAAGTAGCAGAGGCGGAGGACGGCCGTGTCGATCTCGGGCCATCGCCAGAGCGCGCTTCCAGCATATAAATCGGCTGCCACCAGGTCAGCGAGCTCCTTGAAAGCCGCACCCGCCAGAGGAGGCTCGTCTTCCGTATGGTAGAGCGGCGAGTCTGGACTTGCGCCGTAGACGGTGTGTCGACCCACGAACACCGACTGACCCACGCCGTATTCGTGGCAGTACTCGAAGAGCTTGCGGGTGCCGCCCAAGTTGATTCGATAGCGCTCCTCAGTGCCGGTCGTGAAATGCGTGACGGTCGCCATGTGAACCAGCGCATCGGGTCTTGCCGTTCGAAATACATCTTCGGCGGGGCGCTTCCGGATGTCGGCTTGGTGCATCTCGACGCCCTCGGGCACGTCGGGCCATGGACGTCGATCGATGCCGATGACCTGATGCCCGCGTTGCACGAGTCGGTACGCCACACCTCGTGCCAAGGTTCCACTGATTCCGGTGATCAAGATCTTCATCGTGAGGTGTCTTCCTTTGAGCCTCGCATCTTCTCAAACATGAAGGCTTGGGGTCGCGCGTCGAGCCCCGTGCTGATCAGTCGTTCCATCGAGGCACGGACTTGGTCGACGTACTCTTGAATGACGTGGTCAGGCTCCGACCCGTCTCCCTCGAAGTGCATGGGTAGGCCGTAGTACACCTGACACGCGACCGGCAGTGGAAAAAGCACGAGCTGGGGTGCGACTGGCACGAACGGCCCGTTTACGAGCTTGGCGAGCCACTTGATGTGAAAGAGCTGCGGGAACGCTTCCTCGCCGCCGATGAAGGCGCACGGGATGACGGGCGTGCCGGTCTTGAGCGCGAGGCGCATGAAGCCGGTCCCGAACCGGAGGAGCTTGTAGCGGTCTTTGTAGAGCTTGCCGGCTCCGGCCGCCCCCTCGGGAAATACCACGACGAGTCGCTCGTCAGAAAGCAATTGCTCACCGTGCTCGGGGAGGCCGGTAAGATGCCCGAGCCGACTCAGCGCGACCGACGCAAATGGGGACCGCGTCAGGAAATACTCCGCCATCCCCTGGCCGAGGCGGGGCGCTTCGTCGTTTAGGATGAGCGACGTGAAGATCATGGCCGCGTCGGCGCCGATGCCTCCGGAGTGGTTTGCGACGACGAGCGCGCGCCCCTGCCGTGGAATGAACTCCATCCCGAAGGCGGTGACCTTCAGGTAGTGACGGTAGAGGTAGGCCACTGGCGAGTAGGCGCGAATCAACGCCTTTTTTGAAAGGCCGAATCGGTCGAAGCCGTAGTCATCGAACGCGATCGGAAGCCGGTCGATGTTCAGCCGAACTTGTTTATCATCGAAAAACGACATCGGTGCCCTGAATCAAGATCTGGCTTCGATTCCCCTTCGTTCGGAAGCCCCGTTTCCGGATCGACCCAAAGAAGGCATTGGTCCCTTCTTGCGCGCGGGACCTTCTTTACTTCTTCCAGAGCGGACGCTTGAAGCACCACAGTGTAGAAGCGGCGCCGCCGGCGGAGGTCACGAGCTCCCAGCCCTGCTCTCCCATTTTGTTGGACCGCACCGTCACTTGCGCCACATCGGACGCTTCGAAGCACTGATACTGCCACTGATTTCTCTTCGCGGGAGTGTCGGCGGCGACGGGGTTGATCTGCGTGGCAAACAACCCGGCGACGAACGCACCGACCACAAACACGGCGACGATGATGGCTCTCATGACCTTACCTCCTGAGATCGCACCTTATAACACGCGGCCTAGTTCTTGAGACCGTGTTTTTTGAGCTTGCTCTGCAGAGTCGTGGGCTTGAGCCCGAGGAGTTGGGCCGCACCGTCGGCGCCGTAGATCTTGCCGTTGGTTCGTCGCAGCGCCTGTGCGAGGTAGCGTCGTTCGTGCTCGTACAAGGGCAGCATGCTCGAGAGGTTTTCGCCCGCCGCCGACGGTGGGCTGGCCGTTTCGGTGCCGCCCAATGCAAGATGCGCTGGGTCGATCACGCCGTCTGGTCGCAGGATCGTAGCGCGCTCGAGCGTATTGACCAGCTCGCGCACATTTCCGGGCCAGCTTCGATTCATGACTGCATCGAGGGCAGCGTCACTCAGTGTCCACGGCCCGCGACCCGTGCGTTCCGCTAGCTGCTCGAGGAATTGCTCGGCAATCACTGGAACGTCTTCGAGGCGATCGCGCAGGGCGGGAAGCTCGAGGGGGAACGCAGCGAGGCGGTAGTATAAATCAGAACGAAAACTGCCATCTGTGATCGCCCTTTCGAGGTCCGCGTGCGACGCGGCGATGACCCGAACGTCTACCCGGATCATTTCGTCCGAACCGACGGGCTCGAAAGTCCCCTCCTGCAACACACGTAGCAACTTGCTCTGCGCGGAGAGCGGCATGTCAGCGATTTCGTCCAGCAGGAGCGTCCCGCCATTCGCGGTCAGAAACCGCCCCGGACGGCGGCGATCGGCCCCCGAGAAGGCGCCTTTGACGTGTCCAAAAAGCTCGCTTTCGACGAGGTTCTCCGGGATTGCCGCACAGTTGAGCTTCACGAACGGTTCCTCGACGCGGCCACTCCAAGCATGAACGGCCTGGGCGAGCACCTCTTTACCGGTGCCGGTCTCTCCGCGGATCAAGATGGGGATGTCCGACGCTGCGCCCTGTTTCGCCAGCTCGGCCAACCGCCGCATTTGCGGAGAACGACTGGATTCGATGGCGTGGCAGGCTTGGGACCCGCCGGACTCCTCGACCAAGAGGCGATTCTGCTCCTTGAGCGCGAGCCGGTAGCGGTCGAGCAGCCGCGATTGTTGGGCGAACAACATCGCGTAGGACACGAGTTGCCCGTACACGCCGGCAAGCTCCACGGCCTCAGGCCGATAGGTCTCGCAGACCCTTCGATCGAGTGTGATGATCCCGAGCGAGCGGTCGGCTGCGTACAACGGAACGACCATGCACGAGTGACCGTGCTCCAAGTCGAGGACGCCGTCATAGGGGTCACCCTCGTCGCCGGCATGGTTGTGCTCCTCGAGCGCGATCGGCTTTCGGGTCTCGAGTGCGCGGACGATGGTGGGGAAGTCATGTAGCCGCAAGCGGTGTCGGCGAACTCGCTCGTTGGCCAGTGGGCCGTCCGCGACCTCGACGATCAGCTCCTCCCCCTCCAGAGCCAAAACCGCTGCGAGGTCGTACGGAACGACGTCGCGGAGGGCCGCGAGCGCATGGTGAAGCACGGTTTCGAGCTGGTTTGGCTGGCTTGCGAGCTCGGCCAGGGCGTGAAGATCGCGCGTATAATCCTGAAGCTCCGTCACTCGATAACTATGGGACCGAGATGTCGTGGCGCAACGCTATTTCGGTTGCACCTTCAACGTTATTTCGTCGTCTCGAGGGCAGCAACGAACCGGGATCGGCTAGCCGAGGATGTCTGCGACGCGGTGAACATCGTCTGGATCCGAAGTCGTTGGAACCAGCAGCACGTCGTCGGCGCCAGCATCTTCGGCTTGCCGGAGCGCGTCTTTCAAGGCCTGCGGCGTCGTCGCGATGCAGATCTGTTTGACGTTCTCCCGCGCCACCGGCGCCATGAAGTTCAAATACCGGTCGAGGTACCCATCGAGTTGCGCGCGTGCGTTCGGTCCGAGCGCATACCAAAACCCCGTGCCGAGCCAAGGTTCCGGCCTGCCTCGCGCCTTCCAAGATCGCCGCGCCGCCTCGAATTGCAGGTCCATCTCTGCGCGTGCCGGCCCGAAGCTGAAGCCGCATAGACCGTCCGCCCATTTCGATGCGACTTCGATCGATTCGACCATGAGTGACCCCGCCAACAGTTTGGGCCCGCCCTTCTGAACCGGAGCGGGCCCGACGGGGAGCGCGCCTTCGACCACGGGATCGCCGCGCCACACGCTTCGCATCGTTTCGACGCTTTCCGCGAGACGGGTCAGGCGCCTCCCAAGGGGCGCATCCACGGACTGGTAGTCCTGTTCGCGCCCGCCGACCCCCAACCCTGCGACCAAGCGGCCGCCCGAAAGCACGTCGATCGTGGCCAACTGTTTGGCGAGCATCACGGGGTGATGAAGCATCGGCACGAACACGTCGCTCACGACTTTGACGCGCTCGGTGAGCACCGCTGCCGCAGACAGGGCGGCCGTCATGTCGGGATTGTAAAAGGAGATGCGCTCGCCCGCTGCGATGCTGGCGAATGGCCCCGAGTCGATCCGCTCGCACCACTTCAAGAAGGTTTTTCTGTCGAGCCCCGGTGCCATGACCGGCAGGTTCATCCCGATTTCCATATGCTAGGGTACACCATGCGCAACGCGAAGGACTTCTTCAAACCCATGGCCATCGGGGCTCCAGCGCCCGTGCGGGAAATCCCGTTTCGGCCGTCGCGGATGATCCACTTCTTCGACCCCAGCAACCCCAAGATGGCGGCCAAAGCGCCGAGCATCGCCGCCAAGTGCGATGTGCTCCTCGGAAACCTCGAAGACGCGATTCAAGCCGACAACAAGGTCGATGCCCGCGAAGGGTTCGTGAAAATCGCCAAAGAGAACGATTTTGGCGACTGCCAGCTTTGGACGCGCGTCAACAGCCTCGATAGCCCCTGGTTCCTCGATGACATGATGCGAATCGTGCAAGAGGTGGGGGATAAGGTCGACGTCATCATGGTGCCGAAGATCGAAGGGCCTTGGGACATTCACTACGTCGACCGTTTTCTCGCGCAGCTCGAGGCGCGTGCCGAGCTCAAGCGTCCGATTCTGGTGCACGCAATCCTCGAGACCGCCCTCGGCGTAGCGAACGTCGAAGAGATTGCCGGGGCGAGCCCGCGCATGCAGGGAATGAGCTTGGGCCCTGCGGATCTGGCCGCATCGCGTCGCATGAAGACCACCCGTGTCGGCGGCGGTCACCCTGGCTACTTGGTACGCACCGATCCGGAGCCGGACGATCTCGACGCACCACGCGAAACCGCCCAACAGGACCTCTGGCATTACACGATCGCGCGGATGGTCGATGCGTGTGTCGCAAATGGCATCTTCGCGTACTACGGCCCGTTTGGAGACATCCGGGACACGGTTGCTTGCGAAGACCAGTTCCGGAATGCCTTCTTACTCGGTTGCGTCGGCGCATGGTCGCTTCACCCCGTGCAGATCGACATCGCCAAGAAGGTCTTCAGCCCGCCGGTCGACGAGGTGCTTTGGGCAAAGCGCGTCATCGAAGAGATGGGTGACGGCACCGGCGCCGTCATGATCGACGGAAAAATGCAGGACGATGCGACGTACAAGCAATGCAAGGTGATGGTCGAGCTCGCGCGCAAGCTCGCCGAAAAAGACACCGAGCTCAAGCGGGCGTACCAGTTCTAGGAGCTTCGATGACCGCAACGCATCGACCTCGTCGAAGTGTATTGTACATGCCCGGCTCGAACGCGCGGGCCCTCGACAAGAGCCGAACCCTTCCGGCAGACGCCTTGATCTTCGATCTAGAAGACGCCGTCGCCCCGGAGGCCAAGGTGACCGCCCGCACCCAAGTCATCCAAACCGTCGAGGCTGGTGGCTACGGCAAGCGCGAGATCCTGATCCGCACCAACGGGCTGAACACGCCGTGGGGGTACGACGACCTGGCTGCGGTCGCGGCGATCGGCGCCGACGCGATCCTGCTTCCAAAAGTCGAAAGCGCGGAAATGGTGCGTCAGGCTGAATCGGTGTTGATAGCACATGGTGCGGCTCCTGAGTTAGCGATTTGGTGCATGATGGAGAACCCGCGGGCGATGCTGCACGCCGAGGAAATCGCGGATGCGAGCCCGCGTGTCGGAGGCTTGGTCATGGGTACGTCGGATCTCGCCAAGGATCTCCAGGCGCAGCATACTGCGATGCGGCTCCCGCTCATCACGTCCTTGGGCTTGTGCATGCTTGCTGCACGGGCAGCCCGGATCGCGATCCTTGATGGGGTCTATCTCGACCTGAACGACCACGAAGGTTTCGTCGATTCCTGTCGCCAGGGGGCAGAGCTTGGCTTCGATGGAAAGACGCTGATCCATCCGAAACAGCTCGCCGCGGCGAACGAGGTGTTCGCACCGTCCGACGAAGAGGTCAGGCTCTCCCAAGAGATCATCGAAGCCTATGCCGAGGCGGAAGCACAGGGCAGGGGTGTGGTGGTGGTGGACGGCAAGTTGATCGAAAAACTGCACGTCGACCATGCCAAGCGTGTCGTCGCTCTGGCCAACGCGATCAGGCCCCTTGCGTAACGCAGAGGAGAGGGGCTAGTCTCCCCGTTCCACTATGCGCTTTTACGAATTCGAAGCGAAGCAACTCCTCAAAAAGCACGGGATTCCGCTCGTTCAGAGCGAAGTAGTCAAGACGGCCGACGAGGCCAAGAAGGCGGCCTCGAAGATCGGCGGACCCGTCATTTTGAAGGCCCAGGTCATCGCCCCCGGCCTCACCGCTGCGTCGGTCAAAGACGCGGCTGATCCTGCCGGTGCAAAAACCGCCGCTGCCAAGCTGCTCGAGCTCGACGATGGCGGTCGCAAGCCCAACGGCATCCTCGTCGAGGCGAGACCGACCGGCGAAGCGGTGTACAGCCTGAGCTTCACGTATGACGGCACCACCAAGCTTCCTGTCATCGCAGCCAGCAACATGGCCGGCAAGATCGACGACCTCAGCGATACGCACCCCGAGCGCATCGTCCGTCGGCACTTCTCGGCGCTCTATCCCTTCTCCGATTACATCGCCAAAGAGCTCGCTAAGTCCCTTGCGCTCGGGGGCAATGATCTGAAGCGCATGACCCGCATCGTGTCCGGGCTCGCGCGGCTCTTTCTCAAGTATGACCTCGCGGACCTCGATATCACGTCGCTGGTCAAGCTTGGAGAAGGCAACTTTGCCGTGCTCGACGTCGAGGCCGATCTCGAGATCGAAGCACGCCATCGGCAACGGCCGATGCTCGACGAGCTCGGTTTCGCCAAGGACGATCTTCGCCAAGTGCGCGAACCGACGGCGTTCGAGCTCGAGGGTGCGCGGATCGACGCCGAGGACCCTCGAGGTATCATCAGCCCGATCGCCGAGTTCGACGGCAACATCGGCCTGGTCATCGGCGCCGGTGGAGGCTCGCTGACGTTGACTGATGCGGTGCGAAAGCATGGTGGTCGACCGGCCAATTACGCGGCGATAGGCGGTAATCCGAGCGTCGACAAGGCTCGCAGGCTCACCAAGCTAGTCCTGAGCAAGCCGGGCGTCGACAAGATCGCCGTCATGTCCAACGTGGTTTCGAATACGCGGGCCGACCTCGTGGCGCGTGGCGTCATCAAGGGCATCACCGAGCTCGGGTTCGAGCCCGCAGACAAGATTCTGATCTTCCGCGTCCCGGGAGCCTGGGAGGCCGACGCGGCCAAGATCCTCCAAAAGTACGGCGTCGAGTATTGCGATCGCACGGTTTCGATCAGCGAAGCGGCGAGGCGTGCCGTGGAGAAAGTTGGCTAGAAGGATCTGCAATGGCCGTCATCATTCACGAAGATTTCCAGTTCATCGTCCAAGGCATCACCGGGCGTGAGGCCTTGAACTTCACTCGCGAGTGCCTGGAGTACGGCTCCAAGATCATCGGTGGCGTCACTCCCGGCAAGGGGGGTCGCGAGGTGTACGGCGTTCCGGTCTACGACACCGTCCGCGAGATCACCGAGACGCAACGGGTCGACGGAACCGTCATCACAGTACCGCTTGCCTTTGCACCAGACGCCGCATACGAGGCGATCGATGCTGGGATCAAGGAGATCATCATCATCACCGAAGGCATTCCGCGCAAGGACGCCTCCGCGGTGGTCGAGTATGCGGCGCTCCACGGCGCTCGGATGATCGGCCCAAACTGTCTCGGCATCATCGTGCCCGATGTGTGCCGTTTTGGAAGCCTTGGTGGGCCTGCGGTCGACTGCCGCAAGGCCTTCAAGCCGGGAGTCGTCGGCGTGATGTCGCGTTCGGGCGGGATGACCACCGAAATCTGCAACGCCCTGACCCTCTCGGGGCTCGGGGTGAGCACGGCGATTTCGATCGGCGGTGACCCGGTGATCGGGTCGACTTACGTGGACCTGATTCCGCTGTTCGAGGCGGATGAAGAAACCAAGGCCGTGGTGATCTACGCCGAGCCTGGGGGCACCGCCGAAGCCGAGCTCGCACGCTGGACCCAAGAACACAAAAGCCGCCTTCCGATCGTGGCATTCGTGGCGGGTCGCTTCATGGACGAGATGCCCGGGATGAGCTTCGGCCATGCAGGCACGGTCGTAAACAAGAAGGTCGATTCGCCAGCCGACAAAATGCGCAGGATGCGAGAGGCCGGAATCTCCGTTGCCGAAGAGATCGGCGACATCCCAAACCTCGTCCGAGAGCGCATCGGAAACTGAGCGGCAGAGGATTCATCATGGCTATGTTCATACGCGTGGATGTCGACAACAGCGTAATCGAAAAAACCCCAGGTCTGGCCGACAAGCTCGTCGAAGTGTGCCCCGTCAATATCTTCAAGGTCGGTTCCAAGGCGAGCTCGGTCGAAGTCGTTGAAGACAACGTCGACGAATGCACCCTCTGCGACCTGTGCATGCAGGCCTCCCCCAAGGGAGTGCGCGTGGTGAAGCTGTACGAGTAGGGGCGTCACCTACTCCTCAAAAACAGTGACAGTGACAGCGCGGGCGCCAGTGCCAGCGACCCACCGGCTCACTCCTGCGGCTTCACCGGCATGTCCCAGGGGGTGCCCGTCAATCCGAGCATGAAACGTCGAAGCCTCGACGGCTGTGGACGTGTCGGTTGAAGGGGAAGCTCGTGCTCCTTCATGAGCCCGGAACGAAGACCGGGCAGCAGCTCGAGCTTGCCGTACGGCGCAAGCGTCTTGTCGACAACGTCGCGGTCAGGGTCGGAAAGCGCCTCATATTCGTGTTGAAGCACCTCAAGGCAATATACACGGTAGTGCGTCACCCTCAGGTTCGGATAGGTGACGCCATGCGCACGGTGGTCGACCCGCTTCTTCCCGGCTTGCCACGCCTGTGCGGAGCGTACGAGAAACGGCCAATAGGTCTGCACGATGTCCTCGAGGAAGTAGCTCCACCCTGGCTGTGAAAAGTCCGAAAATGACGGTTTGCCAGGCAGTTTGCTTGCGCGTGAATTCCAAACCCGCCCGACCCAAGCGTATACGGCGGGCGCCCGCTCCTCCATGACGCGGCTCGGTGCCGGGTCTTGAGCGTAATGGCGGAACATCGGTCCGAAGAGGCCGATGTCGACCAGCGACGGGTGACTGCCGAGCAGGTACGGCTGGTCCTCGAGAATCGTGCTCATGTTGTCGAGCAGGTCGAGGTAGTGCTGCTTGATGTGCGGCTCGGTTTCGGCCGTCATTCCATCGCCAGTGAGGTATGTCGCGATCTGCCGTTGCCCGTAGTACCAACCCGCCAATCGATTGGGTGCCGGGAAGTCGCCAAGCACTTCGTTTCCGATCCGTGACATCAAGAGCCTTCGCGTTTCGGGGGGCTGCCAGCGCCAGTAGAGCGCCGCGCGCCAACACCATTCATCGGCGTAGTCCTCGACCAACTTCGACAAGAATCGCAGCACCGGATCGATTGGAATGACCGTCGGCTCGGGGTATTGGGACTCCAGCCATTCGATCATCGGCGTCGTGTCCTTGAGCCATTGACCGTTGGCCATGCGGATGACCGGTACCTTCATCAAGCCGCTGGCCGGGAGCACCTCGTCCCGCATCACTTTCATATCGACGATCCGGCGCTCATAGGAGATCTCTTTGTACCGAAGATAGGCCTCCATCTTTCCGCTGAAGTACGACATGTTCGCGACGTACGCCGTCATCGGCTCCCACTCAGGATGCCTGAGGAGCCCAGGGCCGGCGGGCTCTCGGCCGAGCGTCCAGCTTGGCGGGTCGCTCGACGGGAACGACTCGACTCCCGCTTCGTCGACGATGTCCAGAGCGTCGTTCATGGACTGGCAAGCGTACCAGGCGTCGTGACACTCTCAAAGGCTAGAACCGAAACGCGTACTCGAACGAAAGCCAGTGTTCTGGGTTTGGAACGCGCGCGAAAGTAGATTCGCGACGGTCGAGGAAGACGCGCAAGTCGTATCGCAATCGCAAGGCGTCCCGCTGGCGCAAGGCCACCGCGACCTCCACGTAGCTCCACAACACCTGGGCGAGTCGGTGATTGTTCGCGATGTCGTCGAAGTCGTACCGCACGCGAGCACGAACGCGGAGTCTGTCGACCGGCCGCGCGGTGATCTGAAGCAATGCCACGATGTCTTGCCGTGGCCCGTCGGTAGCAGCGAACCCCACCCATTCGTGTTGGTATTGCGCTGCGATCGTCAGACGCCGACCCGGGTCATAGGCAAGTCGCGTAGCGGTGGCCAAGCCTTGACCGTTGGTGCTTCGATAGGATGTCCAAAACGCCCAACCCCACGGCCCGCGTGGGTGCACATCCAGGCGCACGAAGAGCACGGCGTCGACGCCACCTCGCGAGAGCCTGCGCCAGACATCGGCAACGGTTCGCAGACCCAACTTTCGGCCGAAGTTGCTCGTCGTCCTCAGGCGAGCCCCGGTTTCATCGCGCGCTCGAAGCCCATCGAGCTCGTCGGGTGCGGATACCGGTCGTGCGTAGGGGTTTGCGTACCTCTCCCCGTAGTAGCGAACCGAGATGTCGAGCTCGGTCGTTTGGAGCACGGTGACGCTTCGAAGGACCGCGCCATACCCACCTCCGCCGTCCGGCTGCGCATCGAAGCTGCGCGCGACCTCGACGAAGAAGTCTTGCACCCCAAATCCGTATGATGCGTCGATCCCGAGTGCGCCAAAGGGCCCCCCAAAGGGCCTCGTTGCGAATTCTTGGAAGTCGAGCGCGACGCCATCGACGAGCCATCGCGGCGAAGACCCGTATCCAGTGATTCCGATGTGGGCACGTTCGCTCCAAAAGTAGCCGACGTTCGCTCCGCCGAGACCTTCGGCGACCATGGCGGGCAGGGTCCCGAAGCTGAGCTGGCTCGCCGGCTTTATCGGGTCAGCGCCTCGCACGTACACCGGGGGAGCCTTGCAGGCAGGTTCCCCGTCGAGACGGGGGTCTTGGCACGCGCCTGCATTCACAACCTCGGTCTGCCGGACCCGGTGAACCTGATAGGAGCCCCATCCGTAAGCCTGCAACCAGCCGGGCCCCAACGCGGCTTTTCGCACGCCGACCGCGGCACCGGCGAGGCGGTTCGTCCATCGGTAATCGGGCGTAACCCGTGCCACCCGATCCGGCGAGCACGGAGATTCGGTTAGCTCTCCTGCACGGCGCCGGCATCGCAAGGTCAGGTCGTTTACCCTCCGGAGCTCGTAGTCGCCGAAGAATCCGTTCGGGCTGACCTGATCGGTCACGTCGAAGGTCAGCCGTTGACCGAACCCGATACGATAAGTCCCGACGACCACCTCCCACTCGTCGTCTTCCCACTCCGCGTAGAGCTTGGGAACCACGAACCGGACCCGTTCGGGTGCTGCGGTGAGCCCTCGACGATTCTGATCCCATCGCACCCGATGAACATCGTTGCGGGTGAGCACGCCGACTGCGCCGACGTCGAGATTGCCAAGCGTCTTGACCCGCGCCTGGGCTGCCGCCGCCGGCGGAAGTCGATCGTAACGCCCGCTCCAGCGCGCTTGCACCCGCGTGAACCCCTCGGTTTCGGATTTCGACGCCTTGGGGCGCACGACGACGAAGGCGCGAATCGCGTCGAGCAGCTCCGCGTCGAGCGCCCCAGTTGCCAGGAGATCGTCGAGGGCGCCAATGCCTCCCGCCTCGGCTCGATAGCGGAGGATCTGATCGACGTGCACCAAGTCGAGGTTTGGCAGGGCGTAGAGCCCTTCCCGATCGGCCCGGTTGAGGTCGACCTTGCTCTGGTAAAGAAGCAAGAGCGCGCTGAACGAACGCTCGGAGATCTGCCCCGACACGAGCAAGTCGTATAGATCTTCTTCGGCTTCGACGTGGACGAAAACCTCGTATTGAACGGCTCTCGCGCCCCTTGGAAACGATGCGACGAGCCACGCAGACACGAAAACGATGCCATGCGCACGCCTCAGGGACACGGTCGGTTTGGCGCACCCGGTGTGCCCAGGTCTCCATCGCCGTACGGCGCGATCGCGTCACAGACGCGACCCCATTCGTCGACCTGCGTCGCAACCCCCGGCTGTGACGCGTCATACGAAACCGAATCCAACACCTCGCCATCGATGTTGATCGAGAGTGTTTCGTCGGCGTTGTTGAGCGAAACCCCGAGCTCAGCGTCTACGAACGGGATGCCTCCGTTCTCGTCGCCGTTCGGGTTTCGTGCGAATACAACGTACGCCCCAGATGGCACCGACAGGCACTCTGCTCGTTCGAGCGTCGCGGCCGCCCCCGCGAGGTCGGACCAACCCAGGCCGTTGAGGTCGACAGCCGCGCTGAAACGAACCTCGACCCACTCGCCGTCTCGGTTGCCCGCCATCGAAGGGTTGGCCATCCACTCGGTGATCTGGACCTGCGCTGCGGACGGGCTTCGAATCGGTCGCGGGGTATCCCCGTCGAAGCACATTCCCTCCTCGAGAACCGGAACACACAACGGGTTCGACTCACCCGGCGTCCCGAAGTTGGCCTCGCGGTACTCGTGGTCAGGCACGGCGTCGACCAGGCACACCACACCGGCCGGGTCTACCTGCCACGCAACGCCTTCATCGGAGCCCAGGTAGTCGACCCGGTCGAGGAGGGTTTCCTCGACTGCGACCACGATGCTCCGCTCATTGCTATTGCCGAGACTGAAATCGAGCTCCGCGTCGACGCGGGGAGCCGCCGCCGGACTCGCTCCGAAGACGACCCTCGTACCCGCGTCGACGGGAAAACAGGCCTCGTCGGTGATGGGCTTGCCAAGCGAGCCACTCTGTGGGCCGAGTCGCACGCCGTTCAGGTCGGCCGATTCGGTGAAGAGCACCTCGACCCACTCGAGCTCGCCGTCCGCGCCCTTGGGGTTTGCCATCCATTCGGTGATCGCTACTTCGCCAGGGACTGGCGGATCGATGGCCCGCCTCGTCTCGCCTTCGAGGCACGTGCCCTCCATGGGCACCTCGTCGCACGTGCTGTTGGGTGCCCCGGGCGTCCCGAAGTTCCCCGGGGAGACCTCGGAGGCGGTCTCAGGCGCAAAGCACCAATGAGCCGCGTCGTCGTTCGAGTCGTCGTTCGGGACGAGCCCGCCGTCCAGCTCCAGCGCGCGACCGTCTCGAGTGCTCGCGTACCCCACCCAGTCGATGACGACCTCGCCACATCGGATCGCCAACGCAGCCTCGGAGTTGCGAAGGCTCCCGAGTCCGTTTTCCAACACGAAGTAGCCCTCCGCTGCAACCTGGCCTTCGCCAAATCGATGCTCCGATGCGCCAGTCCCATCCGCGCGGCTCGAAACGAGAATCAGGCTCTCGAGCTCGAGGGCCCTGCCACTCGCATTGAAGAGCTCGACGTATTCGCCGTCCCCGTCACTCCCGTCCGGGTTCGCATGAATCTCCGTAATGACGACATCGCCGGGCGCGACTTCTTCACACCCCGTTTCCGTCGCGAGTGGTTCCCTCCCGCAACCGCAGAACACCAACGCCAGGCACGCGCATCTGCGCACCAACCCGCACACTCTCATCATCTCGACCTCCCGCCTCTCTGGCTTGCCGGGTTATCGGTCGAAGGCTCGAGTGGTTTCGTGTTACTCGGCTGCTAGTGCGGGTTCGCCCGGCCAGGGGAGCGAAGGAAGGCCAATCTGCTTCGGGCGCCCGACCACGATCTGAAGGGTCTGGTAGTCGCCGCGTTCGTAGCGTTCGACCCGACCTCGCACCGTCACGGGCTCGCCCCGATAGCGCGCGAGGTCACTGCGGTCGAAGATCTCTTTTTCCCGAAAGATGATCGGAAAGTCGTTGGCTTGCTCACCGCCCAGCACGACCCGCACGAGTCCCCGGAAATGCTCCACCTTGTCGACCGTCCCGAGTAAGGTCACTTCGTCGCCGAGCATTTTTTCGAGCCGTGCCTTGGCGTCCCAGTGGTTCAGAACGACCAAATCGTCACGCCCGGTCGCTTGGTGCTCGAACGCCTGGATGAAGTCAGCGCGCGCATCCCACCAGTCTTTCCGCACGGCGTAGTCGCCATATCCCTCGGCGTTCGGATCCCAGATGCCGCGTCGAGCGCGTCGAGCCTCGGTCTCTGCCCGCGCGAACTGATTGTGAAAACGATGAGAGTAACCGTACTTCGTGAAATACGGGCTCATCCCAGCCCGAACGGCTTCCACATTGTAGATTGTCCACTTGCCGTCTTTCTGTACGAACGCGTATGCGAGAAGTCGGCCGTAGCGCCCGCGAAGGGCCTTCGGATCATCTCGTTCGAGCCGTACGACGTCGGCACCTTCGAAGAACCTCTCGGCAAACTCGATGGCTCGATTGCCCATCGGCGTGCCGGCCTTTCTCGGACGCACCGCGTCGCCCTGCTTCCGTTTCAGATACTCGTCGAAGTCTGCCTTGATCGCGGCTCGGTCCCGTTTGCTGCGTATCGCCTCTTCCGTGTCGATCGATAGCAGACGAATGGAGCCTTCGAGATTCTCTACACGGATCGTGTCTCCATCGATGACGGCGCGCGGTGCGAGCCGGTACTCTCCGATCACGAGACCTTCCCCCATGACCTCGGCTGGCTCTTCGTCTCCGGCGACGGGGTCAGCCGCGCTGTTTGTTGCAGCAGCCCCGGTCGGCGTGCCCAGGCCTTCCGCCGTGGCATCGCGTCCGCAGCCGTACCCAACCAAACACGTCCAGACGACGAGACATACGATGCGACCCCCGAAATGCATCGACAACACCGTAGGGGATTTGAGCAGTGCTGGCTACTCTTCGTCTTTGTCGGGACTTTTGACGCCTGCCAGCTTGCGGGCGAGCGCCTTTTTGAAGCCGAGATTCATCTGACGGCCGATCTGGATGCGCTGCGCCTGCGGAGACCCGGCCCCATGCATCGACTCGGTCAGGTAGCCCACCGCATTGCGACCCATCGTCATGTTCTCGATCAGCCGAAGGACGCGAATCCGCGCCTCCGTGGGAACATCGGCACGGCCCTTGAGGTACTTCTCGAGCAAGGCCTTGAGCTCGGGGTGCTCGAGCTCTTTCTCGGAGGGAGCGGTGCTCACGAGCCCGCCGGCCAGGTCCTGGGCAAGCCGCCCGATCTCGAAGGGCATCTTGGTCACGTGGTGCTTGCACACGTTGGCAAGCATGTCGTCGTTCAAGTAGACGCCGGACTTCAGGGCCTTTGCCTGATGTGACGACGCGATGCCGGCCGCGTACATCGTTTCGTTGAGGTGCGTCATCTGCACGAGCTTGTCTTTGATGTGCGAGGCCTTTTCGACCCCGTTGTATTCGGCAGCTTGAGCCGCGGCTCCGATCAATACGTCGCCGACGCCGGTTTTGCAGACGTAGCTCCGACGGTGATAACAGGTGAAGCGCTCGACGAGCATCGATGCGAACTCGTACTCACCATCCATGAAGACGTGGCTCCAGGGGACGAACACGTCATCGAGGATCACCATCGCCTCCTGACCCGAAAACGATGCATTGCCCACGTCGATCGAGCCGCCTTCCATGCTGCGCGTATCGCAGGACTGTCTTCCGTAGACGTAGGTGATCCCAGGCGCGTCGACCGGGAAGGCAGCCACGACGGCATAGTCCGCGTCTTTGGGCCCGAGGCGCATCGTCGGCATCGCGATGATCCAATGCGAGTTGATACAACCGGTTTGGTGGGCCTTGGCACCACGCAACCAGATGCCATCGTCGTTTCGCTTGGTGATGTGAACGAACAAGTCAGGGTCGTCCTGCTCGTGTGGAGCCTTGCTTCGGTCTCCTTTGACGTCGGTCATCGCCCCGCCAACGACGTAGTTCTGCTGCTGCATCGTCGTCAGGAACGCCTTGAGACGCTCGTGGTAGGGGGTGCCGTGCTTCTCGTCGATCTCGTACGTAACCGAATGAAGCGAGTTGAAGGCGTCCATTCCCACACACCGCTGAAAGCAAGTGCCCGTATTCTGCCCGAGCTTGCGCTGCATCATGTTTTGGGCGACCAAGTCTTCTGGGCTCTGCGCGATGTGCAGGAAGCGATTGACGCGGTCGCCGGTGAGCTCGGACTCGGCCGTGGCGACCTCTGGCTCTCGCATCGCCAGGTCGTAGGTCTCGGCGACGGCGTTGATCGATGGACGAATGAGTGGATGGTCCACCGGTTCGTCGACGAGCTCACCGAAGAGGAAAACTCTGAGGTTCCGCCCCCGCAGGCTGTCGATGTAGTCTTCCCCGCTTACAATTCGCCTTGGGGAATCGCCATTTCCGCGCGGCATGACCGCCTCCTCGAGCGGCTAGCTTACCACGCGAGTCAAAGGCGCGCGCCCACGAGCTCCGGCCAGGTCTCGTCCACGGAAAACCGGCCCTTTGTGTCCTTCGCGACGCGCCCGAGCGCGACTTGGTGGTCGTGGGTGAAGAAGATTCGCCCTCGTTGCTCCACGAGCCGGCCGAGGAGCTCGGCTTTTTCGTCGACCAATTGCTCCGGGTTGCGGTCGTATCCCATGGTGATCGGGAGGTGCATCCACGCGCGCCCGGGGATCAGGTCGGCCGCGTAGACCACTGGGCCGTCATCGCCCGCAACCTCGGTCAACATCAGCCCCGGCGTGTGTCCGTTCGAAAGCCAGAGCTTGTACGCGCCCCCCAACGCCTCGGACCTGTGACCCTTCAGCACTTCGAGTCGTCCGCTTTCTTCGAGCAAAGCAGGCAGCTCGGGGATGAAGGAGCGGCGATCGCGGGGGTGCGGTCTTCGAGCGCGCTGCCAAGCATCCCAGCTCACCACGTAGGTGGCGTTTGGAAACAGAAGCTGCATCGGCGCTTCGGGCTCGTATCGGCTGAGGAGCCCGCCCGCGTGATCGAAGTGAAGGTGGGAAAGGACGACGATATCGACGTCGTCGTGAGAGAAGCCAGCGGCTTCGAGGCTTTCCAGCAGGACGTGGCGTTCTTCCTGCACGCCGTAGCGATCGCGCAACTGTGGAGGGAAGAAGGCGCCGATGCCCGCCTCGAACAAGATGAGCCTGTCTCCTTCTTGGACGAGCATCGCGCGACAGGCCAACGGTATCCGATTTCGATCGTCAGGCTCGACCCACTGTGCCCACATCGCACGCGGAACATTGCCGAACATCGCACCGCCATCGAGACGCTGTGAGTTCCCGAGGATGGACCAGGCCCGCTTACTCCCCATGTGGCGAGCGTATCAGGGTAGCGCTGCCCTTTGAAGTCATTGTCGAACGACGACTACGCTGCAATGCGCGTGGCGTACGACACGCTCGGCCACGCTTCCGATCAGCCACAGTTCGACACGGCCGTATCCGTGCGAGCCGATCGCGATCAGGTCGACATCGTTGTCCTTTGCGTAGTTGCAGATCGCCCGGGCCGGGGCGTGGTCTTTGACGACGATGGTGCGAGCGTCGAGCCCGGCTAGCAGCTCGTCGCGAAGCTCGTCGAGCTCGGCTTTGTGTGTCTCCTCGGTGGGGGCCGTCGGCTCGGGCAGGAGGACCGCTTGCGGTGGCACGAACGCTCGGGGATCGGTCACGTAGATCAGCGTGATCTTGCTCTGATTCGCCTTGGCGTACTCGCAGACCGCTTCGACCGTGCGTCGCGATTGCTCGGAGAAGTCCACGCCGACGAGAATGTGCTTTGCGGCCATGCGAGAAACCTATCATCTTTCCCTCATGGTCGGCATTCGGGCAGGTCGAGGGGTGGTGACGATCGGGCTTTGGCTCGCATTGGTCATCTCAGGGTGCGGCAGCTCGAAGAGCGTGCGGGACACAAGCCCAACGACCGCGCCGCCAGGCGCCGAAGAGGCCGAGCGCCCGCGCCGCTCTGGGAAGGTTGCATGTCGTCTTCACAGCTGCTCACCACCTTATTTCTGCAACGAAGAGAGCGGCGTTTGCGAGATGCTGCCGTGTCAGACGAAGAAGGACTGCCCCTACGACTACAAGTGCGACGTCGCGCTTAATGTCTGTCGTTAGCTTGGGGTTGGCGATCGGTGCAGCGTAGGAATCGCCAGGCCTCGTCGAGATGTTAGCGTTGATAACATCCCACGAGGGCAGATGTTACTAGTGCTTACATTTAGGTGTAAGCAGTGCTAACATTATCCAACCTCGGAAAGTAAGCATTGGTAACATGCTTTGGTAAGCTCAGGGGCATGAGCCCAAGTCGCCAACCATATCACCATGGAAATCTCCGCGAGGCGCTTCTCGCGGCAGCTTTTCGTCTCGTCGATTCCCAAGGACCCGAGTCCGTCAGCATTCGGGCGCTCGCGCGAGAAGCGGGGGTGTCGTCTGCGGCACCTTTTCGGCATTTCGCGGACAAAGCGGTTTTACTAGATGCGGTCGCCGCACGCGCGCGGGCCGAGCTCGACCGAAAGCTCGATGAGTCCACACCGCGAGACGCCGATGTGCTCACCCAGTTTCGGGCGATGACCGTGGCCTACGTGCGATTCGCGGCCGAGCATCCGAGGCTGTTCGACTTGATGCAAAGCAGTGGCTCGACCTCGGGCCGATTTCTGGGCGACCTCGAAGATGAGCGCCGTCTGAAGTTGATCGCGCTCATCTGCGAGGGCCAGAACGCCGGCCTCATCCCGGAGGCCGATCCGGAGCTCATCGCACTGACGAGCGAAGCCCTCACCCACGGCCTGGCCAGAATGGTCGTCGACGGCCACCCACGATTGGCATCGCTCTCCTCGGAAGACGCGAGAAAGCTCGCCCTCGCAGCGACCCAGCTCTTGCAGTCGGGGATCGGGCTGTCGTAGCAGCGGCTCTGCGTCAACCGGTGTCTCGGACCGCGGCACGCGGGCTTCCCCCCATCGCTGTGCTGCCCATCCCGTGCCGCGGCCCAAGGCACCTACTCCTCGAGAACAATGCCAGTGTCGGCGTCAGTGAGCGTGGTTAGAACTTTCGGATTTCGCCGATGCGGAGGAGCCAGCCGCGTTGTTCACCGAGGGGGCTCGCTGCGACTGCTTTGCGGAAACGTTCGGGCGGCTCGTGGAGCGGCTCATCGGAGAGATCGAAGGTGCCGTAGTGCATGGCGACCGCGGCCCGGGCCTTTAGATCGATCGCGGCTTGAACGGCTTCCTCGGGGTTCAGGTGCGAAGCTTTCATCATCGCAATCGGTTCGTAGGCACCGATCGGTACGGCCGCGAGGTCAAAGGGTCCGAGCGCTTCGGCAATCCTGGTGAAGCCGTCGAAATAGCCTGTGTCGCCGGCAAAGTAGAAGCGCCGCTCGGTTCCGACTACCGCCCAAGAAGACCAGAGCGCTTTTCGATCGTCGTCGAGACCTCGTTTGCTCCAGTGTTGGGCTGGTAGACAGTGCACGCGAACGCCGGCGTATTCGATCGAGTCGCCCCAATCGAGCTCTTCTACGTTGTCGATTCCGTTGTCACGCAGGAGCGCACCGTTCTCGAGAGGGACGAAGAAGCGCGTGTCGGGGCTTCGGTTCGCAAGCGCGACCAAGGTGGGCAGATCTAGATGGTCGTAATGATTGTGCGAGACCACCACGAAATCGATCGATGGGAGATCCTGCAGCGCGACGCCCGGCGGCACGAAGCGCCGCGGCCCGGCGAACGACACCGGGCTTGGCGTCTCCGACCAGATGGGATCGGTCAGAAACGTGACGTGATCCATTTGCACGAGCATCGTCGCGTGGCCGACCCACGTGACGGTCGGCGTGCTGTGCTCCGCATTCTCTCGGAGGAAGGCGCCGTCGTTGGCGATTTCGTCGGGTGCGCCCGGCCGGTCGAAGAAGGACCCTGCGATCCGCCTCACGAAGAACGGAATGCGGACCGAGAGGCTACCATGCGGAAGGTTGCCTGCGATGTTCTCGAAGCGGCCATCCGAGTCACGGGGCGCCGGCCCAAGAGAGCCAACCGAGGGCTCCGCAGCGACGGAGGTGACCAGGCACAGCGCTAGAAGTGCGAGCGCGAGATGGGTCGGCTTTCGCAGCACGAGAGGCCCCTACCACAGACCCCGGCACCGGCACAGACGCTGGCACCGACGCTGCCACTGTCACCGCTCCTGAAATTCCAAAGGATCAGGGGCCTTGGGCGCCGTCGGCTTGCGCTGGGTCGGCGCTTGATAAATTCTTCGCGGACTATGCCCGTAATAATTTTATTGGTGGCGGCAGCCATCTTCGCGGTGGGTTGTGGGAGCGGCGGTGACGATGGGTCGGCGTTTGTTGCGACTTTGGAGCACACCTTCGATCCCATCCTGGTGGACTCCTCGGCTGAAGAATACTGGTGTCAGAGTTGGACGTTGGACAACGACGAAACCCTCTACGTCAACAGAGTGCGGCAGGTCAACGACGGCGCTTGGCACCACTCGAACTGGTCCTTCGTCCCCGAGGAGTTGTACGGGGAAGATGGGACGTGGAAGTGCCGCGACCGTAATTGGAACCAGGTGGAGGCCGCTCTAGCCGGCGGTGTGATCTTCGCTCAGTCGACCCAATCCTTCGAAGAGGTGCAAGCGTTCCCCGAAGGTGCGGTCATCGTCGTGCCACCGCGCAGCAAGATCGTTGGAACCGTCCATCTCTTCAATGCTGGAGCGGCCCCGATCAACAGCTCGCTGACGATGGGCCTTCAGGCGATCGAGGAAGAAGCAGTCGAGGTCAAGCTGCGCGAAGTCAGCTTCCTCATGTCCGACATCGCAATTCCTGCGCAGCGACGGTCGCGCTGGTCACAGACGTGTGACATCGGCGACTTTGTCGGCGAATCTTACAACATTTACTATGTGCTCGGCCACTATCATCAGTGGGGGAACTCTTTCCAAATGAGCTTCGTCGACGACGAGGGGAACCAACGCTCGATCGTGGACTTCACGAACAACCCAGGCGATACGCTCGGCGTCACGATCGATCCTCCGCTCAATTCTGAAGGCGCGAGGCGTCTCAACTACGTCTGCGGGTACAACAACACGACCGACCGGGTGCTTCACTGGGGCAACAACGGGCAGGAGGAAATGTGCCAGTTTCTTGCCTACATCGATGGTGACACCAAGATCGCCGCGTTCGAAGGCGGTTTGGTTGAGGACCCGCAGCCCACCGGCGAAACCGAGGACGGCGTATTGCTGTACGACCTGCCGTGCGGCTCTCCCTTCGGTCTTCCGGGGCGGAACTAAGACGCCCGAGGCGTAGCCGTAGCCCTTACCGAGCGGCCGCGAGGCCCTGTTCGACCTCGTCCGATTCCTCGAGCTGACGTTCACTCTCGAAGAAGGCAACCTCGTAGTCCGCCGAATTCAGGCGACGTGTGCGCAAGATGTACTCCCAGGCAAACCCTGGGTAGAGCGAGCGATTACGGCCATCACTCGACAGATACCAACTGTGGCACCCGGACCCCCAGACCATGTGCTTCATGCGGCGTTGAATGCCTTCGTTGTAGCGGTCCTGCACGTCTTGGCGGACGTCGCAATACTTGATGTCCTCGGCCATCATCTTTTTGATCGCTTGAAGGGCATGCGCGATTTGCGCTTCGGTATAGACCAGTACGGACGTGTGCCCGGGGCCGGTGTTCGGGCCCATCATCGTGAACCAGTTCGGGAAGCCAGAGACCGTCATGCCTTTGTAGGCCATGGCGCCATCGCGCCAGGCCTCGTCGAGGGTTCGACCGCCCCGGCCTCGGATCTGAAACGGAGCCGCGGCTAGACCCAGCAGGAAACCGGTTGCGAGGACGATCACGTCGAACACGTGTAGCTTGCCATCCGTGGTCTCGATTCCTTCGCGCCGAATGGCTTCGATCGGCTCGGTGATTAGCTCGACGTTGGCGCGCTCGAAGGCTGCCCAATAGTCGTCGGAGACGAGGACACGCTTGCAGCCGAACTGAAAGTCGGGGGTCAGCCGCTTTTGGAGCTCGGGGTCTTGGACCTGGCGGCGCAAGTTCCACATCGAAATCGATCGACCGATGCGCGACAGGAGCTTCGAATCGAGGAAGACGATGGGGCCCAAAAGCTCGCTGAGCCAGTACTTGAAGAAACGCGCGATGCGCAGGAGAAACGGAAAACGGGCGGCAAGCCGTTTCACGCGCGGCGAATACTCGAGGTCGAACTTCGGCACGACCCAGGCGGCGGTGCGCTGGAACACGCTGAGCTTCGCGACCGCCGAGGCAATCGAAGGCACGACTTGGACGGCGCTTGCGCCCGTGCCGATGACAGCGACCCGCTTGTCGGTGAGGTCGACTTCGTGATTCCAGCGCGCCGTATGGAACATGTCGCCCGAAAACTCATCGATCCCGTCGATCGTCGGATAGGAAGGGTCGACCAAGCCCCCGACGCCCGAGAGCACGACCCTCGCTGTGAAGGTGTCGCCCTCGTTGGTCTTCAATGCCCAAGTGCCTTTCTCTTCGTCGAACTCGGCGCTTACGATCTCGGTATTGCGCCGGAGGTGCTTTTCGAGACCCCACTTGTCGACGAGGCCGATCAGGTACTCTTGAATCTCTTGCCAGGTCGAATAGCGCCTGCTCCAGTTCGGGTTTTGCTCGAAAGACAGCGAGTACACGTGCGACTGCACGTCGCAGGCGCAACCCGGATAGGTGTTGTCGCGCCAGGTCCCGCCGACCTCGCTTGCGCGCTCGAACATCGTGAACGACTCGATGCCTTCTTGCTTCAAGCGAATTGCGGCGCCAATGCCGGCAAACCCGGCACCGATGATCGCGATCGGAAAGTCCTCTTGGTCCGGCACCCAAGCACAGAGTATTCCGGCGCTCGCCTCCGCGCCAGCGCCTACAGACGGAAGCCGATCTGAAAGATGAAGCTCCGAGGTGCTCCTGCCGCGACGTGCCGGGCGGGTGTCCCCGAGGGCGTTGCTCCCGGATTCCAATTCGATTCGAATATGAACTCCTGGGCCGCATATTGCACGTTCACGACGTTGTAGATCTGCAAGCCCAGATCGAAGAACCGCCATGAGAGACCCGCAGAGAGGTCGAGAAGATTGACGCGGGGTGAGGTCTCGGCGAATCGCAGAGGGCGCTCGCCGAGGAAGGTGTACGCAAGGCCCACGTTTCCGCGAAGCGAATATTTTCCGAGCATGACGAGTTCTCCCTCTGCGCCAAGGTCGAGCCGAAAAAGCCATGGGGGTACGAACGGTACGGGGTCGCCTGCTTCGAGACCGGCGCTTGGCTCACCGGGTTCGGGGTCCGGGGTTTCGTCGAGTGTGGCGTGCGCGTAGGTCACCGAGACCGCGCCAAACAGCCATGGGAGCGGACGAAACTGCGAATAGAAGGTCGCCCCGATCCGCGTGGTTGGTCCGAGCTCTTCAAAGCGAGCTTCGTGTGCTTCGAAGATCAGATCGTTGTCGAGCTTTGCAAAGAACCCCGTCAAGGCGAGCTCGAGCTCGTCGTTCTCCCCGATCCGAGTTCGCAACCCCACGTCGGCGGAGTGCACTCGCGTGAACGGAACGCCCTCATTCTCGACTAGCGACCGGGCTTGTGGAGAACGAAAGCCGCGACCGTACGCCAGGACGATGCCGAGCTCCTCGATCGGCTTGACGGTAACCACGGCACGGGGCCCGACAGCGACGCCTGCCGCGGTGCGCCTGTAACCTCGGGTCGAGTCGGGCGGTAGCGGATCCGGCCGCACGCTTTCCTCCTGGTCGTTGACATCGAAAAAGAAAACGTCGGTGCGGACGCCGCCTTTAATGTTGAGGAACCGAGTGAAGTCCCAATCGAGGTCGAGCCACATCCCGACGTCTCCCTGCGTGATGTCGGCGTCGATTCGCTCTTGGTAAATACGATTCGACGGCGCTTCGATCAGATTCAGTTCCTGCCCGATGATGTCGACCCGAGCTGCGATGCCAAGCTCTACCGTGCCCTTGGCCCAGTCCGCCGGGGCAAACTGTCGGGTCCGATGACGGGCGTTGCCACCGAGGACGAAACGGCGATCGAGCTGCTGAATGAGGTCGCCAGGGGTATCTCCGTTCGCATCGGTTTCGAGAAACCCGGTGAAGTTTTGCTGCAATCGGAAGTCGAGAAATTGGACCCACAGACCAAAGCTCGAGTTCCGAAAGTCTTCGTCACGGTGCTCGCCCGACACTCCGAGCATGCCGGCAAGGTTGAACCCGTTTTGAGCGCGCGCCGTCTCGAATGGATAGACCCCGAGCCCATCGACCTCCCCGGCCCGAACATCGTCGCGACGTACGACCCCGGCGAGGTCATACCGGGTCCCGCCGAAACCCGCGTGAACGCGAAAGCGCCATTTGTCGCGACCGAAGCCGTATTGAAACATCACCGATCCGTCGATCCCGCCTCGGTTTTCGCCGAAGCCGTCGGTTCGTTGCAGTTGGAACGCCCCGAAGGTGTCGGTAGCGCCTTTTTGCGGCGCGAGGATCGCGATCTGCCGAAATGTGCCGAATGACCCGAGCTGAGTCCGGGCGTAGACCCCGCGCTCGAGGACGCCGAGATCATAGTCGATGGTCCCAGCGATCGCGAAGTCGCCCTGCCGCGGATCGTAGACTCCCTCGATCACTCGAAGCTCGCGCACCGTCTCCGGGATCACGAAGTTGAGATAGGTGTAGCCTTGCCCGTGGATGTGCGACGGTTGATTGATCGGGACGTCCCCGATGTTGAACTCGATGTCTTGTCCGTGCTCCGAGTCGAAGCCTCTCAAGAAGATGCGCTCGCCCACCGCGCCACCTTCAGGGCGGGCGACGTAGAGGCCCGGCACACGTTTCAAGAGGTCGCTCGCCGTGAAGACCGGGACGGCTTCGAGAATTTGTCGATCGATTTCGAAGTCGACGGGTCCTCTCCCGCTGGCCCTCATGCGGTCGGCATCTACCTCGGCGTCGGTTCGATAGGCGTGACGTTCGGGTTTCTCGGTTTTCGTATCGGCGATCTCGGCGGGTCCGGCTTGTGCCGGGACGTTGCCAGGTGTTGGGCTTGGAGCGACGTGCGGAGCGGTTTGTGGTTCGTGCGTCTCGCCCTCGTGGGGTGCACCGGCCTGAGGGGGCTCGAAATGGACGGCAACGCGAACGCGGCTCGAGACGGGGGTGTCACCGCGACGAGCGGGCTCGAAGGTCCAGCCCTTCACGGTGTCTATCGCGGCCTGATCGAAATCGCTGCCGGCAGAGTGCTCGACCACGATATCGGTGACGTTGGCCTCTGCCGTGACGGTCACCCGGAGAATGACCGTCGGGTGTGCACCCTCATCCTCGTGGCCTGGGGGGTAGGGAGGCGGTGGCGCCTCGACCAAATGCGGCGGATGCAGGTCAGTTTCAGTGCCAGCGTCAGCGTCAGTGCCAGCGTCAGTGTCCGGATCGTCCTGCGCTTGCACCGATGCGCTTGCCAACAGGGCTAAAGCCCACAGCACCACGATGCTCGTGTTGTCGTTTCCGAACCGTGTCATTCACCACTCTGCCGCCGCGCGCGGAACGCGGTCGTTCGTTCAAAACCAAAAGTTGAACGTCAGGCAGGCGGCGAGTTCTTTGGGGCGAGTCGAAAACGGGGCGCACTGTCCGATGGAGTGACCTCGATCTCCACGTCATCGGGGGCAATGATCGTGAGCATACCCGTGACCGACGCACCGACGATGGATGTCACCGCGTCGCGACGCTCGGTTGCGAGCGAACAGTGATCGTGTGAGGCCTCGGTCTGCGCATTGGAGGTACCGAGCAGCGACGGACCAGGGTCGTTGGCGAGATTGGCCGGATGCCCGTGCGCGTCGTGAACCAGCTCACCATGCTCTGCGCACTTCGTGTGCTCGACCAGGAGCATATGGCCGCCGCTCGAGCCTTGAAGGATGAGAGCGAGAAGTCCAAGCGTCGCGCAAGCCCGCCGAATCACGAGGGATCTAGGTGCCGTCGGTCTCGTTCGCGCCATCGCCAGGAGCGGAGTATGCAAAGTTTCCCGTCGTCCATCAACCGGTGGAGTTGGGCCGCTGGCGTCTGGTCACCCTCTCGGGCTACACCCTCTGACCCAGCAACAGGCTAGGATTTAACCGGTCTAGGGGCCCCTGAGGATGTCGAGGGAAGAAACCACCGAAGTGACACGGCGCCACGTGTTTGCGCTGCAAGGGCTCTCCGAAAAACAGGAGGAGGCTCGCATCGTCGTCCTCGCCGGCAAGTTGGCGGGGGACAAGTATGCGATCGATGAAGAGCTGACCTTCGGGCGAGGGGTCGAAGCGCACGTCAAGATCGACGACAACCTGGCCTCGCGGATGCATGCGAGGATCTTCCGGCACGAGAACGGGGCTTACGTCGTCGAAGACCTCGAAAGCCGCAACGGAACGCAGGTCAACGGGATGGCGATCACGCGTCAGGTGTTGACGTACGGTGATCGCATTCAGATCGGGAGCTGCCTGCTCTTGTTCGCACACCACGATCCGATGGAAGAGCAGGTTGCCCATCGTCGCAAGCTCGAAGCGATCGGTCGGCTCGGCACCGGCGTGGCCCACGACTTCAACAATCTTCTCGGGGCGGTCCGCTCGAGCATCGACTTTCTCAATGCTTTACCGCCCGACACGAAGCTGAGCGACCCCGACGTGCGTGAGGCGTTCAATGATATTCGCGCGGCCGCCAGTGCCGCAACCGAAATGACCAGCCGGCTTCTCGGGTTTGCGCGTGAGGTCCAGCGCAGCCACTCCGAGGTCGATTTGTCGGAGCTCTGCCATCACGTGGTGCAGCTAGCCCGACACACCTTTCATCGGAGCATTCGCATCAGCGCGAAGATCGACCGCGGGCTCACGGTGGTGGGCGATCGAGGGCAGCTCCATCAGCTCCTGATGAACCTCTTGATCAACGCGCGAGATGCGATGCCAAAAGGCGGCAAGCTCACCATCAGGGCGAAGAAGGCCGATCGGCGGGATCTCGAAAAAGCGCCCCTCAACCCATTGGTCGCGCATGCGCTCATCACGGTGAAGGACACCGGTATCGGGATGGATGACGAAACCCGAGAGCGGGCGTTCGACCCGTTTTTCACGACCAAGGCCGACCAAGTCGGAGCCGGGCTCGGGCTCGCAGCAGTGTACGAGATCGCCAAGGGTCACAATGGTCACATCACCGTGCACAGCGAGCCCAATCGCGGAAGCACGTTTCAAGTGGTGTTTCCGCTCGCCACGGAGCAGTCGATACCGCCAAGCAAGCCGCGCATGCCCGCGATTCCCGTTCCGCAAACGCAGCTGCTGATCATGCTCGTCGACGACGAAGACGTCGTTCGCCGAAGCGCGGGTCGGGTCGTGAGACAGAGTGGTCATCGCGTCATCTTCGCGAGAAGCGGAGAAGAAGCGCTTCGGATCTACGGTGAGACCCAACCGCGGCCGGACCTGGTATTGATGGATCTCAACATGCCCGGGATGACCGGGGACCAGGCGTTCAAGGAGCTGAAAGCCATGGATCCTCAGGCTCCCGTTGTTTTCGTGTCCGGCTACTGGGATGGCGCGCTGGAGCGCGAGCTTCGCAACATGGGAGCGCTCGGTTTTGTTCAAAAGCCCTACGAAGCTGCTACGCTTCGGGACGCCATCGTGCAGGCGATGACGGCCCAGACTTCATGATCAAGTACATAGGTTCGAAACGGGTGTTGGTGCCGCACATCGTGCGAGCGGTGTCTGCGTTTCCCGAATCTGCGCGGGTTCTCGACCTATTCTCCGGGACGTCCCGGGTTGCGCGCGGGCTCAAGCAGTCGGGGCGATATGTAATCGCGAACGATCACCTGGCCTATGCGGCGACTTTGGCGCGGTGCTACGTGCAAGCGGACGCGGAGCGCTGGCGGGAAGAAGCGGCCTGTTTGATCGCTGAGCTCGCGGAGGCCGCGCCCGCGCCCGGATACTTCACGAAAGCCTTCTGCGAGGACGCCCGCTACTTTCAGCCTCACAATGGGGCGCGCGTCGATGCAATACGCGAGAAGATCGCAGGACTCGTCCTGCCGCCAGAGCTCGAAGCGATCGCACTCGTTTCGTTGATGGAGGCAGCCGACCGAGTCGATTCGACGACCGGTGTACAGATGGCGTACCTAAAACAGTGGGCGTCCCGCGCGTTCAACGATCTCGAGCTCCGAATGCCGGCGGTTCTACCGGGGCCGGGCGAGTCACTTTGTCTCGAGGCTGTCGAAGCGGCATCGCAGGTCGAGGCGGACGTGGCCTACATCGACCCGCCCTACAACCAGCATAGCTACATGGGGAACTACCACGTGTGGGAGAGCCTCGTGCGTTGGGACAAGCCCGCGACTTACGGCATCGCCAACAAGCGCGTGCAGTGTCGCGACTACAAGAGCGACTTCAACTCGAAGCGGCGCATCCGTCAGGGCCTCGAATCAGTGATCGATGCGGTCCGGTGTCCTCATCTCGTCGTCTCGTTCAACAACGAGGGTCACCTCGAACGAGACGAAATGGTGGGTCTGCTCGAGCGAAGAGGGCATGTCGGCGTCGTGGCAGTCGACTTCAAGCGCTACGTCGGCGCTCAGATCGGAATCTACAGCCCCAACGGGAAGAAGGTGGGCCAGGTGAGCCATCTTCGAAACAAGGAGTATCTCTTCGTGGTCAGCGCTCGGCGATCGTGCGTCGAGTCGGTTTGTGAGGCGATTGAAGCCAGCATCGAAGAAGAGGCACTTGCATCTCAACGCCGGAAAGGCAAAAAGAACGGCCATGAACCTGAACGACGTGCTCAACGATGATGCAACACGGACTTCGGTTGTCCAAGAGGTGTGCCAACTGGTCGAAGACGAGGTGGCGAAGCAGCGAGGACTCGGTGGCGTTGCGGTGAAGGCGGGATACAAGGTCGTCCAAAGCGTCAAGCCAGGTTTCGTGAGAAATGTCGTGCAATCTCTGCTTCCTGAGTTTGCGGCGGCCCTGGAGCCGATCCGTGAAGAAGCGGTGGCCCAAGGCAAGTCGGTGAGCGATTACTTCGGAGCGCACACGGAAGAGGTTGCCGAGGCACTCTTGGCCGTGACCGACAGTCGGGCGTCGAGCTCGCCACACGGTTCCGTCAAAGGCGCCTACAGCAAATTGCGTGGCTCTGCCCGCAAGAACGTCGAGAGCGCCGTTCCCGGCCTCGGCCGCATCATCGACAGGTACACGTGAACAGGACGGCCCCGTTTTTCTAAACCCTGGCAAAAGGGGGACTGTCCCCGATGCAGTATTTTGAGGACATCGTCGTTGGGAACGTGAAGGAGTCTGCGGACTTCTACGAGTTGAAAGCCGAGGAGATAGTCGATTTCTGCGGAAAGTGGGATCCGCTTCCGTTTCACATCGACGAGCGCGCGGCCGAACAGACCCCCGTCGGCAAGCTGTTTACCTCGGCGATTCACACCGTGGCGATCGCCATTCGCCTCGGCCACCAGCTTCAAACCGAGCCGGTCGCGACCGCGATTGGGCTCGGTTGGGACGAAGTGCGCTTTCATGCTCCCGCCTGTGCCGGCGACCGCCTTCGCCTTCGCGGTGAGATCATCGAGACGCGGGTGTCCGAGGGCAATCCTTCCCTGGGGGTCGTCAAGAGCCTCATCAGCCTCACGAATCAGGACGGCGAGACCGTGATCAGCTTCAAAGCGGCTGCGCTGATTCGGCGACGGCCCGAGCCGGGATAGCCCTCTCCTTGAGGGCGATGATCGCTTCTCGGGTTCGATCGCGGAGGTCGGCTATCCGGTCTTCTTTGCTGAGCTCGGCAATGGGGTAGAGTGGGGCACCGACGCGAACGGTGACGAGACGATTCACATGGGGGTCTCTCCAGCTGCCGGTATCGACCGCGTCCCGAGACATCAGTGAAAAGGTTCCGCGGAGGGCGACCGGAACCACAGGGGAATCGGTCTCGACGGCCGCTTCAAAGGCGCCATTCTTGAATGGCCTGAGCTTGCCGTCTTGGGTTCGTGTGCCCTCGGGAAACACGAGCAGTGGCTGGCCATCCTCGAGCACTTTCGTGAACGCCTCGATTGCAGCCTTCGCCGCGTCTCTTCCCTGGCTACGGTCGACCGGCACGTGACCTGCAAGTCGGAGATGCCAACCGAGGAAAGGGATGTTCATCACCGAGCGTTTCGCGGCCCACTTGAAGTCCCCAGGAAGCACTGCGCCGAGGATCAAGATGTCGACCAGGCTCTCGTGATTGCTCGCATAGACGAAGCCGCCCTCAGGAACGTTGTCGAGACCGTCGGCCTCGATCGCGATGTTGAGCCCCTTCGCGCTCGACCGGCTCCATCGGGTGGCTGCCCAGGTCGATGCTCGCCCCTTCGAAAAGGGGCCGCCCGTCAATGACACGACTGCCCAGCCAATCGTGCGCGCCCCAAAAGGTACCCACTGCTGCATCCAACGCACGCGCTCGCGGACACCCATCTCGCCGCCTTTACGGAAGATGCCCCACTCGGTTCGAACCCACTGCAGGGTGCTCTTGATACCCATTCTGGGCTCAATTACCACTGCTATGCAGACAAGAAAAGCCTTGCCTGAGCTGATCGTCGCAGCTCATGCCATTGGCCGCACGGGGTTCGGTGGAACGTTCGAAAGATCCAGGCCTTCAGGCAACGAGCAATAAGGGAACTCGAAGTCCACGGATTTTGCATAATGGTAGAGATCGGCTCCATACCGAGTGAAAGGAACCGGTGCAGTGTGCAGGTCGGTTACAGAACGCGTGTTGTCGTACACGATGTCGGCCGCCATGTAGGGGACGAAAACACTCAAAAGTGCGCCGATGCGTTGCGCGTTCCCTCCACGATTGAGGTTCGCGAGCAAGCGCATCACCTGCTCAAAGGGCGCTTTCAACCCTCCAACGAAGCGCGGCATTCGTTTCCCGAGAGTCTCAGAGAAGGCTTCGGCAATCTCGCCCATGGAACGCGATTCGGAGCCGGCGCTCAGGTGATATGTGTCGTACGAAAGGTCCTCGCGAAGATGGAGCTCGGCGATGCTGGGACCAACCCAATCTGCATTGACGATGTCGACCCGCGTGTCCTTCGAAAACGGAAGGACGGGAAGATCGGTCAGCACACAGAAAGCCCGGACCATATCGAACTGAGTCGTTTCCGAAAATCTCGAGTCTCCGATGACGCTGCTTGGACGGAGATAGAGACGTGGTACGTCGGGTAGTAACTCTCGAACCATGTGCTCACAGAACTTCTTGGTTCGGGTGTAGGGGTTGAAGTCGCGACGATCCCAATCGAGCGGCTCGTTCTCGAGAACGGTGTCGCCTGGACGCTCGCCTGCCACGGCCGCCGTCGACACGAGTGTGAAGCGGCGGAGCGGATGGTCGTCTTGAATCGCTCGCGCCAACTTGATCACCGAGAGCGTTCCCCGAAGGTTGTGGTTCGTGCAGGCGCGGTCCGAGCGAAAGTTCAACGCCGCCGCGTTGTGTAGGACCGACTCCGCGTTCGAAATGAGCCAGTCGTAGTCGGCGTTGGAGATTCCGAGATCTGGCTCGCTGAGGTCGCCGGTGATGAAACAAATCCGATCGAGGGAGCGATAGAACTGGTCCGCTTGCATGTGGAGCTGCAGTGATCTCCACAGGCGTTCGACGCCCCCGTCGTAGTCCGCAGCTCGAACTAAGAGAGCAAGTTCGTGATCGGTGTTTCGAAGCAACCAGTCGGTCGCGTATGAACCGATGAACCCCGTTGCTCCCGTCATGAAGATCGCCATCAGAGCTTATGGTTGTTCGCCGGCTGCCGATGTCAAGAGAGCGACGAGCTCCTCGGCGGCGTCGACGTGCACCCAGTGGCCCGCGTCTTCGATGATGTGAACGAACACTCCCGGATCGCGCCCTGCAACGGCTTCCACACGGGCCCGATCCAGCCTCGAAAACACCGACGAGCGTCCCCCGATGACCACGTGGATCGTGGAGCCGGCGGAAGGCGATTCGACGACGGGCCACAAATCGGTCTTGGCGTAGTCCTCGATCAGGGATCGAATCGCAGAAAGATCGGGCCCAAACGAGTGGCTTCCATCGTCGTTGCGGTTCAGGTTCATCGCGAGCCATTGGGCGATTGCCTCGGGTTGCCCGGCCTCGACGATCGACTGCACGAACGCTTCTCGAGAAGGCCAGTCCTTCTTCAGACTTTCGAGCGTCATCAGTACTCCGGCGGTCACACTCGAGCCTTCCTCTTTCGGGCCTGGGGACGAGTCGATGAGCCAGATCTCGGCTCCGCCGTCCTGCATTGCGAGCCACTCCAATGCCACCTTGCCCCCGAAGCTGTGGCCGACCGCCCCCCGCACGGGCAGTGACAGGGCCTGATCGAGCGCGCGGACATCGGCCGCCGTCGTCTTCAGCGTGTGCGGAGGCGGCTGCTGGAGGGAATCGCCATGCTGCGGAAGGTCGACCAAAATCGCCCCCCAGTCTGGGCGTCCTTTCACGAAGCTTCGCGCGATGCCTCGCCAATTGGCGCGTGTGCCGAGGATCCCGTGAAGAAAGATCATGTAGCGGGACGGCTGGCTCGATTCGAACTTGACAATACTATGAGCGAGCACAAAACCTCCCTTACCACAGATGTCCAAGGACAGCCTGACCATCAAGGACAACCGCACGGGGGAGTCCTACGAGCTTCCGATCACGCACGGTACGATCCGAGCCATGGACCTCCGACAGATCAAAACGTCGGAGGACGATTTCGGCATGATGTCGTACGATCCGGCCTACAAGAACACTGCGTCGACGACGAGCCGCATCACTTTCATCGACGGCGACAAAGGTATCCTTCGCTATCGTGGTTACCCGATCGAAGAGCTTGCTGAGCACGCCACGTTTCTCGAAGTCGCGTACCTCCTGTTGACGGGAGAGCTACCTACCACGCCCGCGCTCGACGTCTTCGAGCACCAGATCACCCATCACACGATGGTGCACGAAAACATCCGAGAGTTTGTGGACGCGTTTCGATACGACGCACACCCGATGGGCACCTTGTGCAGCACGGTCGCCGCTCTCTCGACGTTTTATCCAGACGCGAAGGATCTATCGAACCCGGAGTTACGTCGCCTACAGATGCATCGCATCATCGCAAAAATGCCCACGATTGCGGCGTATGCCTACCGTCATCGGCGCGGGCTTCCCTATGTCTATCCCGACAACGATCTCAGTTATGCGGGGAACTTCTTGAACATGCTCTTCAAGATGATGGAGCAGACATATACCCCGAATCCGATCATCGAACGTGCCCTCGACGTGCTGCTCATCCTTCATGCCGATCACGAGCAGAACTGCTCCACGAGCGCGATGCGGGCGGTGGGTTCATCGCACGTAGATCCCTACAGCGCGCTTTCAGCAGCTTGTGCCGCGCTCTACGGGCCGCTTCATGGTGGCGCCAACGAGGCGGTGGTCCGGATGCTGACCGAGATCGGGTCCGTCGCCGCAATTCCGGAGTTCGTCAAACGCGCGAAGGGCGGCGAGGAGCGATTGATGGGCTTTGGCCACCGCGTCTACAAGAACTATGACCCGCGGGCCAAGGTCATCAAGAAGCTCGCGTACGAGGTGTTCGAAGAGATGGGCAAAAATCCCTTGATCGACATCGCCGTCGAGCTCGAGCGGATTGCGCTCGAAGACCCGTACTTCGTCGAGCGAAAGCTCTACCCGAACGTCGACTTCTATTCCGGCTTGATCTACGAGTCGATGGGTTTGCCAGTGGATCTGTTTCCCGTGCTGTTCGCGATTGGCCGCACGCCCGGCTGGCTCGCGCAATGGGAAGAGATGCTCACCGACCCCGAGCAAAAGATCGCGCGCCCGAGGCAGGTGTACCTCGGCGAGGGCGAGCGACACTACATTCCGATCAGCGAGCGCTAGCGGCGGCCGGGGCGCTCGGGACGAGCTGCAAGAGAGCCCGCTCCAGGCGTAGGACCGCGCTATCCGACATCGGACGACGCCTGACCCTAGCTGGGCTGGCGCCTCGCTCGAGGCTGTCGAGGTAGCCTTGCATTTTGCGCCGGGCCTCGTGAATCCGCCAAGCGATGGTGCCCTCGGTGGTTTCGAGGACGACCGCGGCTTCCTTGTAGCTGAGCCCCTGGAGGGTCGTGAGCACAACTGTCGTCTGAAGGAGTGGTGTGAGCTGATCGAAGGCTTCGAGCAGAGCGCGGTATCGTTGCCGCAGCTGGACCGCGCGCTCTGGGTCGCCGTGAGAATCGACTGCGACGGCGGCGAGGAGGCGTGGGTCATCGAGGGGCACCGTCCGTCGTCGTTTTCGGTCGCGCTTCGAGTTGAGAGCTCGGTGAAGCGTGATTCGATAGATCCACGTGAAGAACTCACTCCGCCCCTCGAACTCCGGAAGCTTGTGGTACGCCTTGAGAAACGCGTCCTGCGTGATGTCGTCCGCGTCGCTCGCTTGACCGGTGAGGGTCAGCGCCAACGCATACACCCGATCGCGGTATTTTCGAACCAGCTCGTCGAAGGCTGCCGTGTCGCCGCGCTTGGCTCGATCGACGAGCTCCGCGGCTTCAGCGCCGCGCCGCTGTGCTTCTGAAACGCATCTCTTTTGTCGCAAAAAGCCCCCGTCTGTTCAGGACCCCTAAAGGTTACTCACATTCCTGGCCCATGCCCAAATCGCCGGGCGACCATGCACTGTAGGGCACTGTGGGCAATCCGTCGCGCAGCCTTCAGGCCCGTGCTTGAAACGCCCAAAAGGAGCTGATACATGCTACCCGCCTGGACCGGAAGCCCTTGGAAATGGTGGGGAATTCTCTTCTCGAGTCCACTCGACACCGATGATTTCCGACTGGTTCTACGGCTTCTTCTCGAACGATCTCGCCATCGACCTCGGTACCGCGACGACCCTGATCTACGTGAAGGGGCGCGGGATCGTGTCCTGCGAGCCGTCGGTGGTCGCGGTACAAGCGGACCCCCGCGGTGGCAAGCGCGTCTTAGCAGTCGGTAAGGAGGCCAAGGAAATGCTGGGCCGCACGCCCGGTTCGATCCGCGCGGTGCGACCGCTTCGCGACGGGGTCATTGCCGACTTCGACATCACCGAGGCGATGCTGCGTTACTTCATCAACCGCGCCCATCACGACCGGCGCACGCTGGTCAAGCCCCGGATCATCATCTGTGTCCCATTCGGGATCACCGAGGTCGAAAAGCGCGCTGTGAAAGAGAGCGCCGAAGGGGCTGGCGCCCGCGAGGTGTTTTTGATCGAGGAACCGATGGCAGCTGCGATCGGAGCCGGGCTTCCGATTACCGAACCGAGCGGCAACATGGTAGTCGATATAGGCGGTGGCACCACGGAGGTCGCGGTCATCTCGCTTGCAGGGATCGTTTACTCTCAGTCTGTGCGCGTTGGTGGTGACAAAATGGACGAAGCGATCATCGCGTACCTCAAACGAAAGTATAATCTTCTGGTTGGCGAACAAACCGCGGAACGCGTCAAGTGCAGCATCGGCAATGCATACCCAGACGGCGAAGCGGCGACGCTCGAGGTAAAGGGCCGCGACTTGGTTGCAGGCGTGCCGAAAACCGTGGTCGTCAACTCCGACGAGATTCGCGACGCACTCACCGAGCCGATCAATGCGATCACCGAGGCCGTCATGATGGCACTCGAGCGCACGCCTCCCGAGCTGTCAGCCGACATCGTAGACAAGGGCATCGTGCTCACGGGAGGCGGCGCTTTGTTGAAGAATCTCGATGTGTTACTGCGCGAAGAGACGGGCCTTCCCGTGATGGTTGCGGACGATCCAGTGAGCGCGGTCGTCCTCGGCTCGGGCAAGGCGCTCGACCATTTGGACCTGCTGCGCGAGGTGACGATCGCGTAGCGCGAGAACGCGGTGATGAACTATTTTCAGACATTCCGGGACGCTGCGATCGTGATCGCTCTTCTGATCGTCCCGCTTCTCTTTCTCCGTGCTCACCTCAAAGACCCTTCCAAGCTCTCACGGTTCGACCATGCGATCCTACAGGTGAGCGGTCCTATACAATACACCGCCGAGTGGGCTGCAGACGCGGCGACTGGCATCATCGGGGACTACGTCTATCTCGTCGATGTGAATCGTGACAACGACCACCTACGCGCGGAGAACGACCGCCTGCGAAGTGAGATTCGCGCGCTTCGAGCGGACGCTCAGCGCATTTACAAGCTCGAAGCGCTGCTCGGGTTGCGCGAGCGTCTCTCGACGGAGAGCGTGAGTGCGAGGGTCATCGCCAAAGACATCTCGCCGTCGTTTAGAGTAGTGAGGCTCGCGATCGACCAAGGTGAACGCTCGGGTGTCCAGCCGGGGATGCCGGTGGTGTCCAACGAGGGGTTGGTGGGGCAGGTCCGTCGAATCTCCGGTCGGTTCGCCGATGTGCTCCTGACGATCGATCCGCAAAGCCGCGTCGATGTGGTCGTCGGCGACCAGCGTGCGCGCGGGCGGTTGGAGGGCCTGGGCGAGCGGAGCCGCTACCGCGGGCGCATTCAGTTCGACCGAGTCGATGATGAGGTTGGGGTTGGCGACGAGGTCTACACGTCGGGTCTCGGGAAGAAATTTCCTGCCTCGATCCTCATAGGATACGTGAGCAAGATCAACGACCAGGAATTTGGGCTCCACCAGGAGGGGGAAGTGACTCCTTCGGTCGATTTCACGCGGCTCGACGAGGTGTTAGTCCTGACGTCTGGTCCCAAGGACTCGGACGCCTTCTAGAGGGGGACGGATGCAAGGGCTCAGAAGCAGTATCCTCATCGTCCTGATCGCATTCGGGATGCTGTTGGCGCAATCCTCCTTCGCGAAGGTTCTGTCTCCGTATCCATTCTCGCCCTACCTCGGGCTGCCGTTGGTGTTCGCGCTCGGCACTGCCCCCGGTGTGCGGCTCGTTCGCGGCGCAGCGACATCCTTTGCCCTCGGCTACCTCTTCGACCTCTTCACCGGGAACCCCCTCGGGATTCACACCTTGGTGTTCGTCATCGGCTATTTGGCGTCGTGGCTGGTCGGGTACCTCATGTCGTTTCGTGGCGTCTTGTTCGAGATGGCGCTCACCTTCGGTTTGACGATCTCGATCGGCGGGCTGATCGAAATCATTCGCTCTTTTTCGCCAGGCGGCATGGCCTGGGACGGCGGAGCGCTCGCCCTGGCGCTCTTCGCATCCGGGTTTGCCACTTCGCTCGTGTCGCCACTCCTCTTCGCATTGGTGCGCTGGGTCGACCCGGAGTCGGCGCGGGCTCCAACATGATCACGCTTTCGCAGCGCCGCGAGGTCGGCGAGTTCCGCAAGCGATACCGGTGGATGGCGCTTTTCGTCGTGCTCGTATTCGGAACCCTCATCGTACGCGTAGCGCAGGTGCAGCTCTTCCAGCGCAATCGCTGGTCCGGTATTGCCCAACAGAACATCACGAAGACACTCGAGCTCCCGGCGACCCGCGGCGTGATTCGCGACGTCGCAGGTCGCGTCGTTGCCTCGAACAGACCTTCGTACAACGTCCATGCCACGCCAGGCCTTCTCCGTATCCCTGAAGACGTCGAACGGATCGCTACGTTGATGGGGCTTTCCGAAGAGGACACCGCCGCGCTCACCACACGGCTCGTCGAGCTGCCCGAAAACCGCCGCACGCACCAACTCGAGCTCTACAGCGACATCTCTCGCGAGCAGCTGGCGGCCCTCGAAACCCACCTCGCCGAGCTTCCTGCTCTCGACATCGTGACCGTCCCGCTTCGCGACTACCCCTATGCGACCCTCGGCGCGCACCTCATCGGCTATTTGAACGAGGTGAACGAGACCGACCTTCGCGATGCCCCTGACCCCGGCATCTATCGAGCCGGTGACCGCATGGGCCGAAGCGGCCTCGAGCGTCGCTACGAGGAGCTCCTACGGGGGACGCGAGGCTATCGCCGTGTCGTCGTCGACGCGCGTGGAAGAGCCCTCGAAGGCACGCGACCCCAATCCCTCGAAGTCGAAATGCTCAAGAAGCCCGTCCCCGGTCACGAGCTCCAGCTCACCATCGACATGCAGCTCATGGAGGCGCTCGATCGAGCGTTTCGCCAGCATCCCTCCGGCGCCGCCGTGGTCGTCGACATCCACACCGGCGCGGTTCGCGCGCTCTACTCGAAGCCAGTCTACGATCCGAACGAAATGAGCAGCGGCCTCAGCACCCAACGCTACCAAGAGCTCACGTCGGATCCGTTCCGTCCCCTGATCGACAAGACGATCTACGAGACCTATTTTCCCGGCTCTACCTTCAAGGTCATCACTGCGCTCGCGGCCCTACAGGACTCCGTCGTCGACCCGATGCAGCGCGTCGAATGCCTCGGGTCGATCAAGATCGGCAGGCAGAAATTTCGCTGCAACCACCGTCACGACTGGGTCGACCTATACGATGCGATCGTTCAGTCCTGTAATGTGTACTTCTGGGAGCTCGCCGAAAAGGTCGGCCTCGAGCGCATCAATCGTTACGCCGAGGCCGTTGGATTCGCGGAGCGATCGGGAATCGGCGTCAACAGTGAGGCGAAGGGATTCTTGGCGACGCGCGACTGGTACAAAGAGCACTACGGAGCGTTTCGTCCAGGCTACACCCTCAATACGGCGATCGGGCAGGGCAACACCCGGGTCACCGTGTTGCAACTAGCGATGGCGTACGCAGCGATCGCCAACGGCGGTACCTTGTACGTTCCACAGGTCGTTCAGAACGTGAAGGCGCCCGACGGCTCGCTTTCCGAGACCTTCCAGCCCAGAGTGCGGCGCGAGATCCGGGTCTTGCCGGAGCACTTGGAGCTGCTCCGGCGTGCGCTCACGGGCGTTGTCAACGAAGAGTTGGGAACCGCATACCGTGCGCGAACGCGGGAGGGGCCGCTCATCGCGGGCAAGACCGGCACGGCACAGGTCGTGAGCCGTAAGAGTCGGTCGGGGGAGTCGTCGAGCGCCTGGTACCTCGACCGCTCTCACGGATGGTTTGCCGGCTACGCACCTGCCGACGACCCCCAGGTGGCCTTCGCCGTACTGGTGGAGCACGGTGGATCGGGAAGCACCAGCGCGGCGCCGATTGCCGTGATGGTGATGCAGGAGTACCTGCGAGAGCCCGAGGGTGAGGAGCCCGAATAGTGATGGCGATCGGTAGAACCATCCGTGACGAGTTCGATTGGCCGCTCTTCATCGCGGTCTCGACCATCGCTCTTTTCGGTGTTCTCAACTTGTACAGCGCTACCGACGGTGGAACGACTTCCGATGCGTACGTACAGCAGCTCTACTGGCTCATTCTCGGGTTCGGGGCGGCCGGCGTCACTGTCGCGATCGACTATCGATACTTCGAGCGTTACGGCTGGGTCATCTACGGCGCCTGCATTCTCGCCCTCGTGTTGGTGTTCGTCCTCGGAAAGAGCGTTCGTGGGTCTACCCGATGGATCGCACTTGGCGGTTTCTCGCTCCAGCCGAGCGAGCTGATGAAGATCGGGCTCGTCATCGCGCTCGCCAAGTACCTCCACCACGACACCAAGACCGGCGGACGCACGCTTGCGGATCTGATCATTCCAGGACTAATCCTCGCCCTGCCAACGGCCCTCGTCCTTCTTCAACCGGATCTCGGGACGGCCATGGTGCTCGCATTCATCTTCGCCAGCGTGATGATGCTGACCGAGCTCAAGGCCCGTTCGGTGGTCACCCTCATCGCGACCTTCGTGGTCGCTGCACCGGTTACTTGGTTCTACTTGCTCAAGGACTACCAAAAAGAAAGGATTACCGCGTTCTGGAGCCGCGTCGGGGGTACCCAAGCCGACCTTTTGGACTCCGGCTGGCATGCTCACCAGTCGCTCGTCGCGATCGGCAGTGGTGGCCTGGCCGGGAAGGGCTTCACCCAGGGCACCCAAACCCGCTTTCGATTCCTTCCCGACCAGCACACCGATTTCCCTTTCCCGGTGTGGGCGGAGGAACACGGCTTCATCGGGGCGATCTTGCTGATCAGTCTATACCTGTTCTTGATTCTCTGGGCGCTTCGGATCGCCTCGCAGGCCAAAGACCGCTTTGGGGCAGTTGTCGCCGTGGGCGTCGGCGCCATGATCTTCTGGCAAACCGTGGTCAACCTCGGGATGGTGTCCGGGCTGCTTCCGGTGGTCGGGATGACACTGCCGCTGTTCTCCTATGGCGGATCGAGCCTGCTCTCGACGATGCTCGGGCTCGGGTTGCTGATGAACGTATCGATGCGGAGGTTTTCACATTGAGTCAGTCGAAGCCAAGCCTAGCCGGCGTCATTCAAATGACCTCTACCGCCGATGTCGATGCCAACATGAGCATGGTGCAGGAGCTCGTCCGGGAGGCCGCGGTGCGCGGCGCCGAGCTCGTCGTCGTTCCGGAGTGTTTTGCGTACCTAGGCCCCGAGGCTGGCAAGCTCGAGGTCGCCGAGTCGCTCGATGACGGTGGCCCCATCCTGGACGCGTGTCGAAGCGTCGCCACGGAAGCAGGCGTCGACGTCGTTTACGGCGGCTTCTGGGAAAAGAGCGACGTGGCAGGCAAAGTGCACAACGCCTGTGTCTACATGCGCGCCGAGGGGTCGATCGCGGCGGTATATCGAAAGATCCACCTCTTCGATGTCGACCTCCCCGACGGCACGAAGGTCCTCGAATCCGAGACGGTCGATCCCGGCGCGAAGGTCGTCGTCGCCGAAGCGCCCTTCGGCACGCTCGGCTTGAGCGTCTGCTACGACCTCAGGTTTCCGGAGCTCTACCGGCGCCTGGTCGACGAGGGGGCGATCGCACTGGCTATCCCTTCTGCGTTCACACTCACCACCGGCAAGGATCACTGGCACGTCCTTCTTCGGGCACGGGCGATCGAGCAGCAATGCTACGTCCTGGCGGCGGCCCAAACCGGCCACCACTACGGAAAGCGGCGCTCGTACGGTCACGCGTTGATCGCGGACCCGTGGGGCACGGTCATTGCGGAGTGTGGGGAGGGTGCGGGCGTAGCGGTCGGCCCGATCGACCCCGATGTCGTCACGCGTGTTCGGCGCTCGCTTCCGAGCCTCGCGCACCGGCGCCTTGAGTGACGGGTTAACGCAACGAGCCCCGCCGAAGAACGACGGGGCTCATTGACTGTGTCAGCGGAGTACTAGTTCGCCGCGGCCGCCGTGAAGCTGAGCGACGGCGGAACGGTGTCCCAAACGCAATCTGGGGGTGTGCAGGTGCCGCCGCCAGCGCAGTCGCCGTCGTCCACGCATTCGAGGCCAGCGTTGTCGCCACCCGAGCACAGCATTCGGGTCTCAAGAACCAGCGCGAGGCCAGATGCGTCGAGCTCGATGGTCACGTCCTGCAGGGTAAGCGTCTGCGTGGTGCCGTCATTCAAGTCCCAGGTGCCCGGGCCGGCCGGCGACACAATCCTGACTTCAGTGTCCCTCTCGAAGCATATTAGACACGGCACGTTGTCCAAGGCGAGATCCACGGTGTTCGTGTCGGTCGTGCCCGCGGTCGGCACCACGGTCGCGGTGATCCCGGTGACGGTAGACGAGTCCGCTAACGCAAGGACGAGGTTCGCCGTCGCTGCGCTGACGATCGCCTCGGGCTGGAGGCTGTAGGTGTTTGGCCCAACGACGGGGTCGCCGCCGCCCATGACCTGACCCGTCAGGTTGGATTGGAAGCCGAGGCCGATGCCCATGACGGTGCAGTTCAGAACCTGCTCGTCGCTGTCAAATGCGGGGTCGATCGTGTTGCCGACGCCACAGGTCGTTTCACAAGCAGCACCACCTGCGCCGCCTGCGCCCGCCGTGCCGCCGGTCCCGCCGGAGCCACCCGTGCCGCCGGTGCTAGTGGCGTCGTCGCCACAACCCACCAAGGCAAGCGTGCCGGTGAGCAGTGCAATTACACTCAATTTCATTAGATTCGTCATCCCTTTGTTCTCCTCTTCATAAAGCCCCGGCGCGGGACAGCTTGGCACACAACCCAGGGCAAGCCCAGCGCGCGCGAAGACGTTTAGCCGGTGTTTGTCGGGGATGCAACGAATTGCGACCCTGATTACGGGATTGGACGCGACGCGCAATTCGAGGGCGGGGCCTGGTTCTTCACCAGGAGGGCCACCGGCTCACGACAGTCCTCGTAATCCCAGGGTTTTTCGGCTGAACATGCGTTTGCTGGTCGGGCGCTCCGAGTCAGAGCCCCGGGCGTACTGCGAAAAGGGACCCCTCACGAAATCCCCGGGACGGGTCAGGGAATCGACCGCCGGGCCGATTTCGGAAACCAGGGCATCAGACGGCTGGTGGTAATTTGATAATCGGCATAGGCCGGGTACTTACGAAGCGAAATCTGTTCGGTGAGGCCGGTCGACCCTTGGAAGAGCAACGTCAACAGCAATGTGCCCGTGATCGTCCAGTTGAGCCATCCCGCGCCCGCGGCGATCGAGAACACGTAATAGGTCCACCACATCGCCTGCTCGCAAAAGAAGTTCGGGTGGCGTGAGTAGCGAAAGAGGCCGGTCGTCAGGAAGTCCGCGCCCGGTGTTTCGCCGCGCGCTTTGGCGGCGTGCTTAGCGGTTTGAAATCGCCACTGCTGTTCGTCAGCGATCGTTTCTCCGAGAAAGAACAATGCAAACACTACGGCCGCCGCATAGTCGAGCGTGTCGAGGGGCGTCCCCGCATGTTGGTAGGCGGCATACGACGGCACCACGATCAGAAGCAGCAACACGTTCTGAAAGGGAGCGAGGAAGGTCGCGTTCAACACTTGAAACCACTTCATGCCGATTCTTCGCTGAATCTCCTCCCACCGATAGTCTTCGCCCCCCGGGGCGTATCCACCCTTGCGCGCATAGTTATAAGTGAGCCGTACGCCCCACAGGGTGACGAGAGCGGCCATCAAGTTGAGCCGCGCATCGGTGAAGCCCACGTACGCGGCGAAATGTACCGCGTAGATCACCGGGGTAATCGACCAAAGACGGTCGACCCAAGAGTACTCACGCGTGAACACCGAAAGCACCCAACAGAGTGCCGCGAAGCCGAGAGAGGCCCAAAACGCGGTCACGAGCGGGTCGGTGGCTTGGTAGAGCGCGACGGGGTCCATGGTCAACCGATTCCGAGCTCTTTGAGCTGCGCCAAGAGCTTGTTGAAGTCCCAATACACCCTGAGTGAGCTTAGCTTGCCGTCCTCGTTCACTTCGTAGAGGCCCACCATGTCGACAACCGTTTCGAAGCCGCCCCCGAGGTCGTTCGTGGCTCGAAGCACCGCGACGCAGGTGTTTTCACAGGCGATGCGTTGCGAAGCGACGAGGGTGAGGTTCGCTTTTGCGATCACGTTGTCCCAGAACCTTTCGATCGCGGCCTTTCCGCGATGCCCCTGGCCTTCGGGATCCAGCATCGACTTGCCGACGGGGTCGGCCAGGAATGCGTTTTCGGCAAACAGCCCGAGCCATGATTCTTTGTCTTTTGCCATGGCGAACTTCGCGGAGTTTTCGCTAGCGGTCACGGCAGGATGAGGCTTGGACATGGGCCCTTTCCTTACTTGGCCGCGGTCTCGACGGCGCGAAGGAGCGACTTGCTGTAGACGCCGCGCTCTGCCAGGCGCTCGCGCGCTTTCTTGGCTGTCGCATCCCATGCGGCTTGGTGAGCGGCCGTGTCGACGACCGTGATGCCTCGGGTGACGAGGGTCTCATAGGCTCGGTCGTCGTCGCGTTGCACGATCTGGTCGAGCTTTTCGGCGGCCCGTTTGGCGGTAGCGAGCAGAGTCTCTTGGTCCTCGGCCGTCAGCGCGTCGAATTTCTTCTTACTGATGACCGAGCCCCCCACGATGATGTTGAAGTTGCCCGACGTCATCGCTTTGAGCCGCGTATACCATTGGAAAGCAACCGCAGCCATCGCCGACGCCGGGACGATCTGGAGCTTGTCGTTCCCAAGAGCGGGGAACACGCCCGAGGCGCCGACTCGAACTGGATTGGCTCCGATCGCTTTCACGAATTCCTCGACGACGGCGTTGTCTTTGCCGGCCCAGGCCGGCTGCTTGGCTAGGTCGGCCGGGCTCGAGAACGCCGTCGAAGAAAAGACGCGGTTCTTTCCGCCGTCACCCCAGGTGAGAAGCTTGAATCCGCCGTCCTCGATCATCTTTTGAAGGCGCTCGTCGAGCTTCGTTCTTGCCTGGTCTAGGGCCGCGTCGGTCGTCAGCAACCCAGGTGCGGTGAGCACCTGTACCTCTGGGGCGATCAGGCTCAGCCCGGTCGTAGCGACCCCCGCCGCATCTAGCTTTCCCGTCTTGATCTTTCGAATCAGGTCGCGATCGTCGCCTTCGCTACCCCCCGAAAAGACACGGAGCTCGACGCGCCCTTCGGTCTCCTTTTCGAGGGTACGGCTCCAGGCCTTGAGCACCTTCACGAATGACGAGCCTGGGGGCGCAAGGGAGGCGATGCGAATCGTAGTGGCCGCCTCGGCGTCCACACTCGACACAGTCGCGCTACCCGGAAACAACAGGGCGGCCGCCGTCAGCGCCGCGATGCAAAACAGTCTCCAGCGAGTCATCGTGAACCCCTTTACTACAAGCCAGTTGAGGGTACCAACCGGCTCCGCCCTTGGACGGCCCCGGCTCGGCGGCCATTCACTTTCGGTTAAAGGCCCAGCGCGGGCACGAATCTGCGCCTGAGGAAATCGCGCAACTCTTGCTCGCTTCGCTGGGGATCCGGGGAGGCGAGAAACGACATGATCAAGCGGAGCATGTACTCCATGACCTCGGTCGCTTCGGCTTCGTCCCAACCCGCGGCGTCGATGAAGTCGCTGAATGCGATCCTGGTGAACGCGATCGAGGCGGGCTGTGTGAACCCGCGCAACACGACCGCATCGAAGACCGGTGGGCTCCAGACCTGTTTCAGGACTGGGTTTTCTCGAATGCCCTCGAGCGTGAAGACCATTGCTTCGACCGCGCCCTCCGTTGGGTCGTCGAAGCCTTTCATGTGGGTGCGCACTTCGTTTGCGAGGCGAAGGCCTGCCTGCAGCAGCACGCAGCGAATCAGCTCATCGCGGTCCTTGAAATAGCGGTAGACAGTCGGTCGACTAACTCCCGCTTCGAGTGCCACGTGGGCTATCCCGGTGCCGGAGATTCCGTCCCGGGCGACACAGTGCGCGGCGACCTCCAGCAGGCGTTCGCGTGCGGCGGTCCGGTGAGGCGGATCGCCGTCCCAAGCTGCACGACTGCTGAGCTCCTTCTTCTCGCTGGCGGAAGTTTGGGTCATCAGGCGATCTAACGACTAGCAATCTCTTTACCGTAGATCGGGGGTGACGATCAAGTGCACCGATGAGCTGCAGGAAAACAGTAGCCGTTCATCACAAAGACCAGTGTGCCGCGAGCAGGACTTGCGCTCCTATGAGGGCATTCGTCACGGTGTGAGCGATGATGGCATCGGTGAGCAAGCCGCGGCGTGATGCGTGAAGGCATAACATAGGCCCGCAATGAAGCCCGCGACCCATTGCTGGTGCGCTGCTGCGAATGCCAATGACGAAATGAGGACGGCTGGCCATCGAAACGTCTCGGGGACTTTCGTGAAGTCCCGGGCAATCAGGCGGCGCAACAAGAACCCCCGAAAGGCCAACTCTTCGACGATCGGAACGGTCACGGTGGAGCCGAATACGCGTGCCGCGACCCAGATCATCGCAGCAGAAGCAGAGAGCTCGGCGAGGGCGGCCGGGGGGTCGTTGCTCACCGGCGAATCGACACCCCACGCCGCGATCCATACCAGATACGCGACCACGCCGATTGTCACGGCCTGCCACGACCAGATGCTCCGACCCCGAAGGTGGCGACGCAAACCCTCCAGGTAGTCTTTCCTGAACCATGCCAACACCGTGAGGGCGACCCCGATGCGCAGGGGATAGAGGTAGTCGAACTCTGAGACGAAGAGCCCGGTGACCAGCGCAGTCGCGACGACCGCGAGCAGCGGCAAGAGAAACCGCGCGCTCGGATCGCTCGTGAACCACGGGACCCGTTGGCTGACCCAGACGGTACCGAGCGCACCGCGCAAAAGAACGCCCAGCCCGCCTTCGAATGAAAGCCCCTCCTTCGTGTTCAGGATTAAGCGCCGTCGCTCTTGCTGCCGGGGCACCGATTCTGACGCGGGCACTGAACCTGGCACTCGCATTGCCGCCACTGACCCTGCCGCTGCCACCTGGTCTGTGCGGTCCCTTACACGATCGTAATTTTGCCTCCTAGCGGGCCTTGCTTTGCTTGCTTGAGCATAATATTTCCGTGATTCTGTTGAAGAGGAGGCCTCATGGCTTATCGATGGCTTGGAATATTGCTGCTTTCGGCTGCTTGCATGGTCGGTTGCGGGACTGGAGGCTCGGATGGCCCACCATTTGGCACGGGCGGCTCTGGTGGCGCTGGCGGAGCAGGGGGAGGCATTGGCGGAGCTGGTGGATCCGGGCCGATGTGCATGACCAACTCGCTATGCCGCGGCTGTCCGACCGAAGATCTGTGCGACACCACGGACGATTGCTCTCCGGGATTCGTCTGCCTCGAATCTGGGTGCGACAGCCTCGAGGGTGCGCCGATCAAACAGTGTGTCTTTGGCGGTGGCGGGGCCTGCGTCACCAACGACAACTGTCTCCCCTTTCCAGGACGCGAGTGCATCGACGTACCCGGTGAAGGCATGCGCTGCGTCAAGACGACGCCCGGCTGCGACACGAGGTTTGACTGCGTGCCTGGCTTCTCCTGCGAAAACGGTAGCTGTGTAGATCGTAGGCTTCCCTGCGACCTCGACGACCACTGCCCGAAGAACCACGTCTGCGTAGCCGGCACAAACGGGAGCTTCTGCGCGCGCGTCCAAGTCGAGTGCGTCGCGGAGTTCGACTGTGCTGGTCTCGCGCCTCGATGTGAGGATATCGACGGCGACGGCAACATGGAGTGCGCCGGTGTGTTCGATGCAAATCAGTCGATGCCGGTTGCTTGCCTGAACTCGGATTGCGCCGATGTGTCGGCACCCGTCTGCGAAACCGCAGGCGCAGGAAGCACGACTGTGTGCGGGCAGTACGGGCTTTGCCGCGACGGCGCAGACTGCGCGACTGGCTTCGATTGCGTTGGCCTTTGGCCCGATGGGCGCATGGAATGCGTACCGAGCGGCGGGAGCTGCTCGAACGTGAGCGACTGTCCGGTACGACAGGTTTGTGCCTCTCCTCGCGAGGGCGGGACACCGAGCTGCCAAGCTGGATTCCTGAACTAATACAAGATGAACCGAACCGAACCCATATCGAGAATGAGCATCGCCCGCCACGGCTTGTGGTCGGTTGGCGCGGTGTCGCTCGCGCTCTTGGTCGGCTGCGGTGATAGCGGCCCGTCTGTCCCCAGGGGAACCGGAGGGACCAGTGGAACCGGAGCCTCCGGGGGTGTTGGCGCCACGGGTGGTACTGGCATGGGCGGTAGCGGCGGCATGGCCGGCATTGTCGGGACCGGCGGCATGGGTGGCACGGTCGGGACAGGCGGCACGGGCGGGACCAGCGGCACGGGTGGCACCGGCGGTGCGACTGGCCCCTGCATGACCAATGCGCTTTGCCACACCTGTCCCACACAGTTGCCTTGCAACACCGACGACGACTGCGCGTTTAGCGGATATGTCTGCGTCGACTCGGGCTGCGATACCAACCAAGGCGCACCGATCAAGCAGTGCCAGCCACTGCACGGTGGCTCGTGCGCTTCCGTGACTGAATGTCCTAACTCCACGGACTACGCATGCGCTCCGATCGGGGTTGGGCCTACGCACTGCGTGAGGATCACACTGGGCTGCAGCCCGTCTACTGAGAGCTACGATTGTCCGCTCGGCTTCTCCTGCGAGGCAGGCGCCTGTGTCGATCGTCGCGTCCCGTGTGACAGTTACCTCGACTGCCCGAAGAGCCACGTCTGCAAGGTGACCCCAACGGCGGACTTCTGCGTTCGCACCTTCCAAACCTGCCATCTCGATGAAGATTGCGCGGGGCTCGGCGAGTTTTGCGCCGACATCGACAACAACGGCACCAAAGAGTGTGCCGGCGGCGCGGGCAGCCCATGCCTCAACGCAAGCTGTCCGTCCACCGTCCCGGTTTGCGAGGTCGGTGCCGTCGCCACCGACGTTGCGTGTGGCGACTACGGATTGTGCCGCTCCAATAGCGACTGCGATGAAGCGGCTGGCTTTGAATGCGTCGGCCTTTGGCAAGACGGTCGCAAAGAATGCGTTCGAGCCGGCGGTACGTGTGACCAAGTAACGGACTGCGACCCCCAGCAGGTCTGTGCAGCCCCTCGCAATGGCGGCGCGCCGAGCTGCCAAGCCGGAAGTGTTCCTTAAGGAGGAAAACGTGAAACCCCAAGCCCTGACCCCTTTGATTCTCTTCTCGTTCGCAGTCGCGCTGCCCGCGTGTCAGAGCGGCGATCCTTCGGTGGAGGCCGCCTACCAAGCGGTCGTCACCGCGCCCACATCCTGTGGCAACGGCGACCCCACCTGCAACACCGCCATCGACTACCCCGAGCAGATCGATCTCAGTGTCACCAACTCGAGCGACCTCTTGTTTTCGAGCGCCGACGGCGCGCTCACCCTCGTCGGCGGCAGCGGTAGTGCAGCCCTCGGCGATACAGATGGCGACGGGGTGCCCGACCCGGCCGACGATTGTGCGGGGCCTGGTTGGCGACTTCCCTGCGATGGTGACAAGGACGACGACGGCGCCTACCAGACCGCCTATTACGACTCGGGCGGCGACAACACTGTGTCCGCCAGCATCGAGATCCAGTCCGATATCCAGAGCGCCGACGTCTATATTCTCATGGATGCCACCGGCTCCATGAGCGGCGAGCAGAACCAGCTCGTTACCGATTTGACGAGCGGAACCTTTGTCGACACGAACGACTGCCCGGGAGGCGCGGACACAGGCATCGTCGGAGCCATTCAGTGCGTGATTCCGGACGTCTGGATGGGCGTTGGGGACTTCAAAGAGGTTTCGTATCTACCGCACAACGACCGCTACGACATGGCGCCCTATCACCACTACCTCGACACGACCAACAACATTCAGCAGGTGCTCGATGCCGTGTCCGCGTTCCGCGCCGACGGCAACAAGGACTACCCAGAGGCCCTCAGCCAAGCGCTTTACTCGGTTGTGACGGGGCAGGGCCTTGGAGACCTCGTACCGAATCGCGGCGCGTGTCCCTCGACGCCGGCAGCGCGCTGGGGCTACCCCTGCTTCCGCGACAGTGTGCTTCCAATCATCCTGCTGTTCAGCGACGCCGATATGTGGAACGGCCCGGTCGCCAACGGCCACACCTATGGCAATCCACCCTTTGACGGGACCCTCGGCATAGGCACCCGGTTGCCGCCGGTGGAGCAGTCTCCGAACGTCCTTTACTCGAGCGACCCGTTCACGGCCTGGGATCTCGGGGACCTGACCAACAAGTCGTTGACGTTGATGGGAAGCAACACCAACCTCGGAAACGACGCGGTGACCTGGGACAAGGGGCTCTGCCTGCAGTGCGGCGGCTCTGGGTGCTGGGCCGACGGGCGTGACGCATTCGTCAAGTTCTCCCTCAGCGGTCTGACCGACATGTTTGTGAGCGGCGAGGGCACCGCTTACCATACGACCAACGCCGCGCTCCTTGATTCAGCGCTTGCATTCGTCGATTGCAATCCCGGGCCCGGCGGCGGCGATTACTGGGGACGGCTGACTCAAACTCTGGGCGCCGGTGATTGGTACGCGGTCTCGGACGCTTCGGTCGATCCAAGCACGTCGGTCTCCACTCGCCGGGGCAACTTTCAACTTCGGTTTCACAACCTGACCGCCGACCCCGGCGGGTACCCGAGCTGGCAGACCACCGACCTGCCCGTCCAATGGACCACGGTGGAAACCGAGCTGCTGGCCAACGGCGTGAAGCTCGTCAGCGTTGTCAGCCCCAACTCCGGAGGCTACATCGCCATGCCTGACCTGACCGAGCTCGGAATTGTCACCGGGTCGGTCGACCTGCTCGGTGATCCCTATCTCCAGCAGATCGCAGGCGACGGGTCGGGTCTCGGGACCGCGGTCCTCGATGCCATGCTCGCCCTGGTCGGCGACACACGACGGGATGTCACCCTTGTTCCCGAAGACAACTTGGCAACTCCCACGGTCGACGAGAGTCTTTTCGTGAGCGCGATCGTGGCCAAGGACTGCCCAGACAATGGCGTCCCCCAAAAATGCATCGGCGGCTCCGGGACTCCCATGTGTCTAGGGTGCCTCGCGGGAGCGAACATTGAGTTCGAGTTCCGCGTCGGGAACGACTTCGTGCCCCCAACGGCCACTCCGCAGGTCTTCGACTTCGATATGCGTGTGATGGTCGATGGCACGACCGAGATCGCCCGATATCCGGTTCGGATCATGGTGCCCCCGGCCGGATCCGACTACGGAGCGGGCTTCTACCAGAACACCTACGACTCCGATATCGTTTGTGAGATGCCACCTGAGCGACCCGACTGGGGCACGCTCACCTGGATCGGCTCGACCCCCTCGGACAGCACGGTCGAGTTCGAGTTCTTCACCGCGAACACCCTTGCCGAGCTCGATACTGTGATTCCGGTGTCGATCGTCTATCCGACCGACACGACCTTGCAGACGTACGATATCGGTGACGAGCTTCTCGCCGGCGGCGAGACAAACTTCTTGCCCTACCTCCGGGTGCGGGCCAAGCTCAACGCCTCGAGCGACGCGTTGAGCACACCGATCTTCCAAGGATGGTCGATCGAGTTCCATTGCGTCCCATTTGATTAGCCGCCGCGCACCAACGTCAGCATCGGCTTAGGCGCATAGCCGGCGAGGTAGCCGCTTTCCTCGGCGACATAGACCCAGCCACGCTCGTCGACTCGCATGAGGTCGGGAACGAGGTCGCAGGGAAGGCTCGCCGAAAGCCGGGTTCCGTCGGCGGGTCGAACGACGTGCACAGACGATGCGGGCACGAAAAGTGCGCCCCCTCGAAGAACGGGCTCGAGCCTCCTCGGGATCTCGTCCGCCAGGGCATCCGCGAGATTGGTCGACCACTGCACGTGGCCCGTGTGCACATCGAACGCGCTGAGCTGCCCAAAGGGCGCGTTGACGATCCAGGTGCCGTCGATCGTCATGCCGGCGCCGCCGATGCCGAGGCCCGGGTCCTTCACGTCCCAAAGCGGCTCGCCTTGGTCGAGCGAATGCGCGGTGAGCGTGGCCTGCTCTCCCGCGGTGGAAACCAGGACGACGCTGGCAGCGCCCGATGGGTCCGACGTGGGTGGGCCTTGGAGCTCGCGCTGCCACCGGGGCTGCCCACTGTAGAGGTCGATCGCATAGAGCGCGCCTTCGCGGCGGCCACGAACCGCGGCAGCCACCACCGTTTCGTCTCGGACCAAGGGTTTGAACTGAAAGCAGCCTCGTTCGGCGAATCTCCAGACATCTTCCCCGGTGGCGAGGTCGATGGCGTGAATCGCCTCTTCGCCGCAGGTCACGAGCAGCACGCGGCCTATCTTCGTCATTCGGAACTCGCCGCCGGTTCGAGATGCGAAGCGCCAACGCGGCTCCCCGGTGCGGATGTCGAGCGCAACCAATCGATCGCTGCCTTCGGTGATGACCGCAACGGGGGGAATGCTGCCGCCGCCGGCCATCAGTCCGCTCGGCGGGCCGCCAATGCGTGGCGTGATGTGCGTCGAGCAATAGGCCGCGCCGTCTTCGACGTTGCAGAGCTCGACCTCACCGTCAGGCGAGAGCCGGATCAGCACCGAGCCAGCCATCAGGGTGGTGGAGGCCTGGCCCGGACGGGCCCAGAGCACCTGACCATCGTCGCGCGAGATCGCGACTACGTGGTTTTGGGTCGCGATGACCAGCCTATCGCCGCACATGAATACCGAGTTCGCGTCGAGCCCTTCGAGGCAGATCCGCCATCGCTCCTCGAACTGGAGGGACGGCAGTCTTTCGGCCTTCGCGGTTGGTCCGGACTCCACCTCGTTGTGTATGCGAAGCCGGTCGGGGTCGAGGTTCACGAAGCTGTCGGCGTTACGCCGCGCCCGGATCTCCCGCCGCAGCGCCCGCACCTCTTGTCGGAGCGCACGCACGCGAAGGTTGCGGCTTTGCCCACGGTCGGAGGCGACCAGGCTTCGAAGGAGGTCGCTCGCCAGCTTGAGAATAGGGAGAGCCGCCTCTGCGATGCTCAGCGAGGTCGCAGTGAGATCGCCTCGGCCTTCGGAATGGAGCTCGACACTGACCAGTTGGTGAGACGACTTCCGCATCGCGATCTGAAAGCCGCCAGCCCGTAGACGGACATGCGTCGGCTGGGCGCTGTCCCAGGAATCTACGAGGGTTCGCACCGCGACCACCATCCGATGCGCCGCCAGCATCAACGGGCCTTGCACGAGGGAGAGCCGACGTCCGCGTACGAACGCCCACAAATGGCCCTCGAAGAGAAGAGCATGAACGTCGGCCCGAACCGAGCGGCTCTGTGACGCAGAGGACGACGGATAGATCGCCGCTTCATATCCAAACGCGAGAGGCACTTCCGAGGGCGGAGCATCGAGCTCACCGCCTCGTTGATTGACAGCGGCGATCGGTCCTATAGGGTCCGGCGCAAGCTTGGTGGCAAGCGCCCGCTCTGCGACTCGAATGGCAATCTGCCTGGCCGTCGGGTCGAGCTCCTGCCTCGCGGTTTCGAGCATCGCCTGTGCACAAGTGTGCAGGAGTAGCCTGAGCGGGACCGTGCGGTCGAGCTGATACACGACCGGGGCGCTGGCCGTCCCATAGCAACTGACCAACACCGAGTCTCCGCGCCGCACCAACGCGTACTCGATCGCACAAGTCGCGAGTGGCAATAGGACTTTGCGCTTTGCGCCGATCGCCAGCGCTGCCGTGGCGGCCGTGAGCTCCGCGAGCGCGGGAACCTCGACGTCGAGCTCGCTCCCGAGCAGCAGACGCGGGACCCCCGAATTCGTGCGTTTTTGTGCGTGTGAGACCGATTCGTCCAATGGCGCGACCATGTTGGTTTTCCAACGCGAGCTGGAGAGAAAATGGTACTTGGGTCGTTCGACGCGGATCCAAAAAAAGGCGTCCTTTCCCTATATGTTGACAGCAGGGTTTCTGTGGTGACTGAAGAAGCGAAACAGTGGGTCGCGGTGACTGTCTTGGTGTTCCGTGGTGATCGCGTTCTAGCGATGCAGCGCGCGTCGTCCGCAGCCGCGGGGGCCGGTATTTGGGAAGGGATCTCGGGGCGGGTCGAAGCTGATGAAGACCCTCTTGCCGCCGCGAAACGCGAAGTGGTCGAAGAGAGTGGCCTCCGCGTGCGAGTGCGCGCTCGTCCCGTCGACACGTACGCTGCCCGTCGACGTGGCGAGCCGATGACGGTGATCGTGTTTCGAGCAGAGCACGAAGGCGGGGAGGTTGTCTTGTCGCTGGAGCACGATGCGTATCGATGGTGCGCGCTCGAGGAGCTCACCGAGCTGGGTGTGCCAGCCCGATTGATCGAGGCGGCGCATCGTGCGCGGAAAGTCGTCTAGAAGGCCTGCCGAGAAGCCGCTGCATCGCGGCATCGAACCTCGCGGCACGGTGATGGCGATCGAGATAGTCGAGACCGGCAGACCGGAGCCGATCGGCGAGGGCCTTGTCGATCAGCACTCGGTGAGCCGCTTTGGCCAGCGCGCGCGGGTCGTCGTTGCGCACGCTCACACACGCTTCGTCGATCGGGAGGCCTGCTGTCGCCCGCTCCGTCGCCACCACCGGAAGCCCGCGGGAAAACGCATCCAGCATCTTGATTGGGAGACCACCGACGGCACGACGTGGCACCCATGTGAAATCTGCCGCTGCATGCGCCAGCCGACGGGCTCGCTCACCGGCCAATCGGCGGAAATCGACGGCGTTCCCCAGCCCGGCGCGGATTGCTGCTAGGCGGGCCGGAACGGGGTCGGATTCGGTGGCGATCAAGAGCCGAGCGCTCGGGTGCCGGCGTCGCAGGGCGAGGAGGGCGTCGAGCAGGTCCTCCCAGCCTTGGTAAGGATCGAGATTCCCGGCGTAGAGGCAAAGGGGCCCTGTCGTCCCGAGCCCGAGTGTCTTTCTCGCGTCGCCTGGGGTCATCGCGGCGCCGATCGATCGACGCCATGGGACGGGCAGGTACGTCGCGGTCTTGCCGAGCAGAGTCGACAGCGAAGGGGAGACGGCAGCAACGCCGGCGGCCAGTCGACAGACCCGCGTCTCGACCTGACGTGCGGTGGCGGCCATCGGCGATTCGAGGAGTCGGGGAAAGTACATCGGCAGCTCTCGTTCGAGCGATGTGTGTGCGACATAGTAGACAGGCCCCGTGTTCGCAGCGAGCGAGGCAAGCGCTGCTTCGATGTGATGCGCGACGACTGCCTCCGGTCTCAGCCGCGCCGATAGGCGACGGATTTCGCCAATACACCACACATCGAGCGCAAGCTTGCCCAGCGATGGTCCGGAGCGCAGCGATTGGACCCTCGGGAAGTCCGGGACGCGATCGATGGGGTAGGGCGCCTCGAGCTCACAGGCTCCGCGCGCGTACGTGAGCAGATGAACCGGCCTACCGAGCTCCGAGGATGCTCGAAGCATGGAATCGAGAGCGGCCTGTGTGCCCTGGTACGTTGGGAACGGTAAGCAGGCGACGTGCAAAACGGTCATTCCACGTACCCCAGCGCTCGTAGACGAGCCTCAACCGCTGCTTCATTGCGACGGACGCCAGACCTCTGCCGATCGCCTGAGGGAAGCGCTTCGGCCGCATCCGAAGCCTCGAGAGCATTCCATAGTACGCGTCCTCGGAACGAAGATGGCACCACGACACCGAGGCGCGCGAGAAGTGTTGCGGTCACGTCCGCGATGTGTGCGTCGATCCGCCCTACCGAAACGACTTGCGGACCATCGATCGCCACGAAGCCATGCGAGCGATGACTGCCTGGGAGGCTGCGGCCTTTCTTCCCAAGCTTCTCCTGGTCTGTGAGCAACCGCCACGCGCCGTGCTCCGTGGGGGCGCTCGCGCTCGGCATCAGGTTATACGAGTACTCGCCGTCGAGATGAAAATCGAGAAGCAGGTCCGGCGCGCGCTCGAGGTAAGGGCCATCGAATAGCTCCTCTCGTCGCACCACGTCGCGCAAGACCGGCCCACCCGTCCATGGATCGCGAACCGCGAGTAAGGCGGTACGGATGCGCAGAATCGTCTCGTGCTTCTGGTCCCGGCGAACCGTCCCCTTGTGCTCACGGCCGGCCATGTTGAGATAGATGCCGGGGAAGTAGTTGAGCTCGTCGCTGAAGGCGGTCGTGCGTTCCATGTCGATCGCGCCAAAACGCACGTGCGATTCGAGCCGGCTCGGGAGCCAGGCGTTGCCTATGCGAAACACTCGTTCGCGAAGGCGCGGTGGAAAGCGTCTCAGGGCGAGCTCTTTGAGTCGCGCTGCGGCATGCTGGTTTCGGGCCTTGAATGACAGCAGCCCGTGCTCGGCCAGCAGGCGGTTCAGGTACAGGACCTTGTCGGAGGACCCCCCAAAGCCATGATCGCTGAGCACAGTTACCTCGGTTTGGCTGCCCGCTGCGTCGATCAACCGACCCACCGCCTCGTCGAGTGCCTGGTAAACGCGCGAGAGGCCCGCCCGTTGCTCGCTCGAGACGCTTCGTGGTTTTCTCGGTGACCGGGGGTCGTGGTGCGCCCAAAGGTAGTGTGATGCGGTGTCGCTTTCGCCGAAATAGACGGCGAACAGATCCCACTCTTTGCGTTCCATCAACCACCGGGCCCATTCCTGCTTTCTCACCACGCGCCGCGCCAACGCGTCGGGCAGACGGTCGATCCAACCCGGTGCGTCCGCGTGGAATTCGTCGATGTCGTCGAAGGTGGGCGTGCCGAACCGCGCCACCGTCTCGTCGTAGAGGGACGGGGGCCACATGAAGGACCGATCCGCCTCGAAGGCCACCGGCGCGTCCCAGCCGCTGACAAAAACTCCCCGCGTGAGCTCCTCAGGAGGCCAGGTTGCCGGGAAGCTCAAGCAAGCGCAGCGAAACCCGAGCCGGTCGAGGCGTTGAAAGATGGTCGGCGCCTCTCGGGCCGTGCCCGCGGTGAACCGCACTCGATATCCACGTCGGGTCGTGAAGTCGAACACTCCATGCCGAGCAGGATCAAGACCGGTCAGAAAGGTTGTCCAGTTGGGTAGGGTGGCCGGAGGTTGCACCGATTCGAGCGCCGCGTAAGCACCGTGATTCATCACGCGATAGAGGTTCGGCAAAAGCTCAGCGCCGAACTGTTCGACCACTCCGAGGTCGAGCCCATCGAGGCCAATCACCAGCGCCCGCGCAGACACGCGCGGAGCCTAGCAGCCTCAGCGGTGGTGTCAGCGGCAGTGCCAGCCGCAGTGCCAGTCGATTGGATCGAGTTGCCTGCGCAGATCGAAGCCTCGATACAGCGCGATGTAGAAGCCGTCCCACTGGTACCAGTGCGCCTGAAGCAAGCCACGAAAGGGTTCACCGACCGTCACGAGGTCTTTGCCACCATCAGGGTGATGGACGGGCTCGGCGATTCTCGCCCCTCAATCGACCGCTGGCTCGCCGACGGAGTTGAATGAGTGTAATTCCTCCTTGCTCAAATGCCACAAGACCGACTCTCGAAAATCTTAATAGCGCACATGGAGATGAAGCAGTGACCGAGCCCTTGCCAAATGCGAGTTGGCCCGGATGGCATACGCTACCCTTTCACAGTGTCTTGTCGCATCTGTCCTCAGGCCCTCACGGCCTCGCGGAGGTCGAGGTTGAGCATCGCCTATCTCTCTACGGCCCGAATGAGCTGGAGGCCGCTGATCGTGTCTCGCCTTGGACCCTTCTGTTGGGACAATTCAAAAATGTACTGATCATCATCCTGCTGGTCGCAACCGCGATCTCCGCCTTTGTCGGACACGGCGTCGAGGCCATCGCCATCGCCGTGATCGTGCTGTTCGCTGTGGTGCTGGGTTTCGTACAGGAGTACCGAGCGGAACGCGCGATCGAAGCACTGAGGCGAATGGCCGCGCCCACCGTAACGGCGATCCGCGACGGTCAGGAGATCGAGATTCCGGCGCGCGAGCTCGTGCCAGGCGACCTCATTCTGTTGCACGCGGGCGACAAGGTGGCGGCCGACTCGCGGCTGATCGAGTCGGTCAATCTGCAAGTGGAAGAAGCGGCGCTCACGGGCGAATCGGTGGCCGTGGCGAAGAACACCGAACCGCTCGGTCGGGAGGACCCGGCCCTCGGCGACCGCAGCAACATGGTTTTTGCTGGAACGATCGCCACCTACGGCCGTGGCCGTGCCGTCGTCGTCGGCACCGGCATGAATACCCAGTTTGGCCGGATTGCGAAGATGTTGCAATCCGTCGAATCCGGCAAGACGCCTCTGCAGCAGAATCTCGATAAGGTAGGTCGCGTCCTGGGCCTAGCGGCCGCTGTCGTCGTGGCTGCGATCGTCGCCATGGGCATACTTCGCGGGCAACCGTTGCTAGAGATGTTCATCTTCGGGATCGCCCTGGCGGTCGCGGTCGTACCCGAGGCGTTGCCCGCAGTTGTCACCGTATCGTTGGCAATCGGCGTGCAACGTATGGCGAAGCGAAACGCCCTCGTGCGCCGCCTGCCCGCTGTCGAAACCTTGGGGAGCACGTCGGTCATCTGCTCGGATAAGACCGGGACGCTGACCAGGGACGAGATGACCGCTCGCAAGCTGTACACCCCCGAAAGAACGCTCACGATCTCCGGTAGCGGCTACGAGCCTAAAGGCGAGTTCTCACTGGAGGGACCGGCTGTCGAGCTTTCGCAACAGGAGACGGAGTTGCTACGGGCCGCCGCGCTGGTTTCCGATGCACACCTCGTCCGCGACGATGCGCACGGCGGTTGGCACATCAAGGGAGACCCCACCGAAGGCGCCATGATCGTGGCGGCAGCGAAAGCCGGACTGCAAAAGGACGACCTCGACCTCCAGTTCCCCCGGATTGGCGAGATCCCGTTCACCTCTGAAACCAAACGGATGACGACCCTGCATTCCATTGAGAACGGTCAGGTCGCATACGCCAAGGGCGCGCCGGAGACCATCCTCGATCCGTGCTCTCGGCAATTGACCGCGCAAGGCGAAGTCGCGCTGGGGGATGCGGACCGAGGCGCGATTTTGGAAACGGTCCAACAGATGGCTGGCGAGGCCCTCCGCGTCCTAGCTGTGGCGACCAAAGCAGAAGCCGAGCTCGAAGACGCGGAGCGCAATATGACCTTCCTCGGCCTGGTGGGCATGATCGATCCACCGCGTCCCGAAGCCAAAGCCGCAATCGAACGATGCGAGCAAGCCGGAATCAGAGTCGTGATGATCACGGGCGACCATCCGATCACTGCTCAGGCCGTGGCTCGTGAGCTCGGTCTGTTCAAGGCGGGGCACGCGATAACCGGCGCAGAGCTCGAAGACATGAGCGACGAGGAGCTCGAGCGCGACGTCGAAACCATCGAGGTCTATTCCCGGGTCTCCCCGGCTCACAAGCTCCGGGTAGTCACCGCCTTGCAGAAGCGCGGTCACATCGTAGCGATGACAGGCGACGGCGTGAACGACGCACCGTCTCTCAAGAAAGCCGACATAGGGATCGCCATGGGCATCACCGGCACCGACGTGAGCAAAGAGGCCGCCGCGATGACCCTGACCGACGACAACTTCGCATCGATCGTTGCGGCGGTGGAAGAAGGGCGCGGGATCTTCGAGAACATCAAGAAGTACCTGATGTACCTCCTCTCCTCGAACGCCGGAGAGATCGGTCTCATGGCTGGCGCCGTAATCGCGGGTTTGCCGCTGCCTTTGACCGCCGTACAGATCCTCTACGTCAACCTAGCCTCCGACGGCTTGCCTGCACTGGCACTGGCGGTCGATCCCCCCGAGGACGACCTGATGAAGCGGCCGCCGCGCGACGGTCGCACCGGAGTATTCACTCGCCCTGTCGTAATCCTGATGACCATTGGAGGGCTCTGGTCCACAGTAGTGAATCTCAGTGTCTTCACGTGGGCTCTGCGGTCGGGCCGCGGCGTTGCTCACGCCATGGCGATAACCTTTGTGTCCCTGGTGTTGATCCAGTTCGTCAAGGCCTACAACTTCCGCTCCGACCGCCGGTCCATCTTGCATCGGCCATTCGCCAACAAGTGGCTGAACCGCGCCATCTTTTGGGAGCTGGGGCTGTTGCTCTTCATCGTGTTGTTTCCACCGATGCACGAGCTCTTTGGCATCTACGCGTTGTCACAGAACGACTGGCTAATCGCCATGGGCGCAGCCCTGACCATTTCGCCGGTCTTGGAGCTGGCCAAGTGGTGCGAACGGCGGGGTTGGTTCGGAAAGCTGTCCTGACGGTGGTGCAAGCAGCCGGGGTCGCGAGCCTAGTCGCGGTCGTGCTGCTGGTGCCCGCTCTTATCAAGCGTATTCCCGCGGACTATTTTTCCCACTCACAGCGACATCGCCTGGCCCCAACGTCGCGGTACCCCGCGATTAGTTTTGCGTTAGCAGGCGCAAAGAATCTGCTCGGCGCGACCCTCGTGTTGGCGGGGCTGCTGATGCTGTTCGTTCCCGGCCAGGGGCGCAGGGTCAGCGCCAGCCGTCCTCACGCTGTCCAGTCCCTGCCCAGGATCCCTGGTGGCCTTTCCACGCCGAATACGCTTAGAATGGTAGGCGTCACGTCGTGGATCTCCGCCCCTTCGACGCGACCACGGGCCGGCACGCCTCCGCCGCTCATGACGAAAATCCCGTTCCAGTCGTGATTGCAAGTATCGGGTCCAATGTCGTTTTCGGTGACGATCAATCGACCGTGCCCGACCGACCCGATTGCTCGAAGCGAGAGGTCGTCGAAATAAACCATGAGATCCGGGGGAAAGCCGCGCGTCTCCCGGTAGTGTTCCTTCGGATTGCGGACCACTGTCGGCAGCTCGCAGCCTTCGTCGTCTCGCAAGGCGTCGAGCTGGCGCTGCAATCGGTTCGTGAGGGCGGTCGCCTCGTGCGGAGACACCCGTCCCTCCGGCTCGCGGCCCGCGACGTTCAGGAAGATCCGCGCGTAGTAGCCGCCTTCCGCCCATGCCACAGTCTGTGACCAATCGATGCGGTCATGGGTGAGTGGGGACACGGCGCTCGGGGGGTCCTTCAAGACCAGGTATTCTCGCCTAATCAGCCACTCGTTGATGCAAAAGCCTCCCCGCATTGCGCGCGCGCCATGATCGCTCACCACTAAAAAGGTCGTGTCGTCGTCCGCCAGCTCGCGCAGCTTGCCAATCTCCTCATCGAGCAGCGTGTAGTACTCACGACCCGAATCGGACCATCGGTTGCCCGGCTCGTGCTTGGGATGCTCGGGATCGATATGCCGCCAGAATGCGTGATGGAAGCGGTCGAGGCCGATCTCGACCATCATCATGAAGTCCGGCTTCTTTTCTACCCAGATGTATTCCGCGATGTCGAAGTGTTGGTGAGTCATCGTGTGTATCTCTTCGTGGATGCGCTCTAGATCGTCCGATCGGAAGTGCTCGACATCGGGAATGTACCGGCCAAAACGCCCCTCGATCTCCGTCGCCAACGAACGCGGAAAGCACCAAGGGGCGTCACCACTCTGCGACATGAAACCCGAGATCATCTCACCTCGAACCGGGCTTGGTGGCGACGTCAGCGGAACGAACAGAGGGGCTACCCGAAAACCGTGGTCGCCAAGCCAGTCCCACACACGTTTCACGTGTACGTCGCAGCTGTCCGCGATCCGCAAACCAGTTGCTCCAACGATCCGATTGCGGAAGCCGTAGAGCCCGAGCTCTCCCGGGTCCCTTCCGGACACCATGCACGTCCACGCTGGGACCGTGATTGGAGGATCCGAGCTCCGCAGCGGACCCCAAGTACCGCATTCGATCAATGACCTCAGGTTCGGCATCGAGTCTCGATAGCGATCGAACACCAGCGCCGGCGTCGCACAGTCGAGCCCAACGACGATCATCCGTGGCTTGCCCATCACCCATCGGATTAACCCCCACAAAAAGGGGACCGTCCTCCTTTTTTATGGGTGCACGGACTCGCGGCTCGAAGGGGCCTCGGTCGCGTCGGCGGCCTCTTGGATGGTGCGCTCCAGGTGGGTGAGGTCGAAAGGCTTTTCAATTCGAAGGTTTGGGACGCTTTGAAGGAAGTCTCGAGCGCGCTGAGTGAAGGCGCCGCCGGTCATGAACACGATGCGCTCGTGCATCGGGGTGCCCCGCTGAAGGGCCGCCCTATAGACGTCCATTCCGGTCATCTCCGGCATGATCAGGTCGCAGAGGATCACGTCGTAGGCGTGCTCGCCCATCAGCGCGACCGCCTGCCGACCATCGTGCGCGATCGTGACCTCGTGTCCAACCAGTGCTTTTTGAATCAGCCTTGCGATCACCGGCTCGTCATCAACGACCAACACGCTCAAGCTTCGACCCGAAGCACGTCGAACGGCGGTAGTCGATGGCGGTGGCGCCGAGAGCGGCAGGGGTGACCGCGCAGCCCGCTTCAACACCACACGCACGACCGTGCCCTGACCCGGATGACTCTGAATCTCGATCGTTCCTTCGAGTGAATGAACGATCCGTCGACAAATCGACAGCCCAAGCCCCGTACCACGGCCAGCTGGCTTGGTAGTCACGAACGGATCGAATACCCGCCGCAAGAGCTGTGCGGGGATTCCAGGACCTGTGTCTTGCACTTCGATGCAAACACGGTCGTTCTCGATGCTACGCGCGCGGACGGTGATCGCGTTCCGCGAAAGATCGCCGGGCTCGATCGCCTGCGCGGCGTTGACGATCAGATTCAGGAACACCTGGCCGATGCGCGTCTTCGATCCCCGCGTGTAGAGCGCTCCCTCTTCATACTCGCGGACGATCGATGCGCGATGCTGCACCTCGGGCTGCGCCATGCGGATCGCGCTCTCGAGGACCTCCTTGAGGTCGACGACCCCGGATTCAGCCGGATCTCCGCCATGCGATAACTCCGTGATTTCCTTTGCAATTTCGCGAATTCTATCCGCTCCTTCGTACGCCTCGCTGACCCATTCGGCCGCCTGGTCCGGGAGGTTCTTGCTCATGCTACCGAGCGAGCGAAGATGGCTCCAAACGAAAGTCAGGGGGTTCCTGATCTCGTGAATGATGCTCGCGGTCAGCGTTCCGATCGCGGACATGCGCTCGGAGAGCAAGAGTCGTTGTTGGAGCTCGCGTTCCCCTGTCATGTCGACGACGGACACGATCGCACGAACGAATTTGCCCGCCCGGTCGGGTACGAAACGCCAATGCGCACGAACGTCGCGGGGTTCCAGGGCGCATGTGGTAATCGCAGTTTCGAGATGCACATCCGTTTCGTTTCGAAATGCAGCGAGAAGCACGCGGAGAAAATCCGCTTTCGACTCGGCGGTCAGCAACTCGGGCATGCGGCGTATGCACTCTTCTTCACTCGAGGCACCGACGAGCGCGATGGCGCCGGCGCTTGCTCTTCGGATGCGCGTCCGCCTCAGGCACTCCGAAAGAGCATCCGGGTCGTTTCTGACGAGTTGCTTGAACTCGTCGGCATCGTGACATCCCTGGGCATCGATCCACGAGAGAACCGCCGCGAAGTCGAGATCCAAGACGGCGCTCGGGAGCAATGCCCACACATTGTCGTCACGCTGCGTGGTCATATCCTTGGACTGACGTAAGAGGCGAACCATCGTTTTGCAGGACTCGGGTCGGACGAGCTCCCTCCGAATCGTAGCGAAGCGGGGCCGTCGCTCCCAAAAGCTCGCAGAGTCAGGACTTGGCGCCGAAGCCTGGCCTGCCATTGTCGCTGATACCGGGATGGAAACGGGGCTTCAGCTCGCATCGAGCTCCTCACGAGCATCGATCACGAGCTCTTGAACACGAGCGCGCGCTGCGGTTGCTGCTCCACGGGGGTCGAGGCTCGGGGACAGTGGCTCACCCACACGTACGGAAACTCGAGTGCGTGGCCTCGCAGCGATCCTGGCGAGATGCCTCGCGAACGATTCCTGAGCGTATGGTACCGCAGGTGAGTATGCGAGCCCCACGGGCACGACGGGCACGTCCAGGGAGCGAACCGCCGCAAACGCACCCGGTTGAAAGTCATGAACCGTGTCTTCGGGAAACGTGCCCCCCTCGGGAAACGCCACGACCGTTCGCCCCTCGCTCAGCCGCCTTCGCATCGCTCGTACGGCCGCGGCGCCGCTGTGACCGTCGTCTCGATCGACGAAGATTGTGGCGCCATGCTTGGCCATCCGTCCGAGGAGTGGCCAGTCGGCGACATCGTGCCGGCTGACCATCACGCCTCGAAACACGGAAAGCATCACCGCGATGTCCAGCGCACTCTGGTGGTTTGCGACCACCAGGGCGCCGGACTTGTGAGGAAGCTCACCGGTGGTTGCAATCTGTGCGCCAAACACGTCGAGGAGCCGGTTTACCAAGTAGGTGCGGTACGTGTCGGCGAGCGGCTCATGTAGCTCTTTGGGGACGAAAAGACGGTTCATTTCGTACGCGGCCAGGATCCCTGCTGAAAGCGAGACGAAGGCGCCCGACCGATAGGCGGCACGCACCGTGCTCATTTCGGAACCCCCCGAATTTGGGCTCGCGAGGTTCGCCTTTTGGTGGCAGTCTCGATTCGTGGCTGGGTCATTGGCACCAGGATTTCTCGTTGCGTCCCCGTCGATGCGGTGTCCATTCTTCAATCATACGCTGGTGTTGCTCATCGATCACGGCGACGAAGGCTCTTTTGGGTTCGTCGTCAATCGATTGACCGACTTGGACATGGGCGACGTCTTTCAGGAAGTCGGTGTCGATGGTGACGCCGCCACGGCGGTCGACGCCCCCGTACTTCTCGGCGGGCCAGTCTCTCCCGAGTCGGGTTGGATCCTCTACGACGTGGAGGGTGTCCCACAGCCGAGCTCCGGGCGCACGATCGCAGTTGGAGCACGCATTGCGTGCAGCGCTTCACTCGAGCTTCTTCAGCGAATAGCCCGAGGCGACGGGCCCGACACCTGCGCGATGATGCTCGGCTATGCTGGCTGGGGTGCCGGACAGCTCGAGAGCGAGATGAAAGAGGGTTCGTGGATCCCGGTCGACCTCGACTACGACCTCGTTTTCGAAACCCCGGTCGAAGCGCGTTGGGAGGCCGCCCTAGCGAGCCTCGGGATCGATCCTGCCAGGGTGATCGACAGCCACATGGCGAGCGCCTGACAAGACCCAGCTCTCGGCCGCTCCAAACCGTCGACTTGTTCGATCAAGGCACAGAGGCTACGCCCGTGGCGATGCGCGTACATCTCCCGAAGGCCTTCTTTGTCGTGCTTTTGGCGGCCGCTTTTGCGTGTGGCGGCGGGAGCGGCCAAACCAGGAGCAAAGGCAGCACGATCGAGCGCGGCGAGGACGCGAGGGGTGCCTACGAAAGGGCCCTGCTCGACTTCCGTCGGGGAGATTGTCTCGGCGCGGAACCTTTGTTTCGCGACATCCGAAGGGAGTTTCCGTACAGTCGGTTCGCCGCGCTTTCGGAGCTTCGGATTGGAGATTGCCAATTCAAGAACGAAGCCTACCCGGAGGCGATCCAGACCTATCGTCAGTTCGTCCGGATACGCCCCTCGCACAAAGAGATCCCGTACGCCCGGTTTCGGATCGCCGAGGCCTACTACAATCAGATCCCTGGTGGTTGGTTCATGACACCGCCACGCCACGAACGCGATCAAAGCGCCGCCAGAGACGCGCTGATTCAATTGCGGCGGTTCGTCGTGGATTACCCCGACGACCAACGCGTGCCCGAAGCGAACAAGCTCATGGACAAGTGCATGAGCCTGCTGGCGGAGCACGAGTTCTATGTGGCCCGGTTTTACTTGAAGCGAGACGCGTACCGCGGCGTCGTATCGCGGCTCAGGGGCCTGCTCGCCAGTTATCCCGGGAGCGGAGTGGAGCCCGAGGCACTACTCATGCTCGGCGAGATCTACTTGAAGCTCGATGAAGTCGAAGCCGCCCGTCAGGCGCTGAACGAGCTCGTCCAGCGTTTTCCCGACACGGGCGAAGCCAGACGGGCCCAGACCATCCTCGGTAAGCTCGCCCAAGGCTGACCCCGGCTGATTTCTGGCCTCCGTTTCGACCGATCGTTACCTTCGGGCTCATGCCTCCTTGGGCTCAACAAATCTTGGACGCGGCAAACGACCACTACGCGCGTGCAGAGTACCCACTCGCGCAACCGTATTACGAGAAGCTCGTGCAACAGGGCCTCCGGTACCCGGACGTTCTCAACCGACTCGGCGTCATCTACCACCTGAACGCGCGCCTTCCGGAAGCTCGATGGTGTTTCGAGCAAGCCTTGGAGGTGAACTCGGGCTATCTCGAGGCTGCCCTCAACCTCACCGTCACGTGCAATGAGCTTGGCGAGTACGGCTCCGGCGTTCGTTCTCTCGAGCGCGCACAAAGTCACTCGGACTCCTCGAACGATGCGTATCGCCGCGGCAAGGTTGCCAATCTTCACCGGGCTTTGGCTCAGGCCTACGTCGAGCTCGAACGTCCCGAGGACGCGATCCACGAGTTTGGCCGCGCGCTCCGGCTCTGCCCGAGCTTTCACGACATTCGTCTCGAGCTGGCACGGCTTCTTAGGCTTCGCGGCAACGTCCACGGCGCCCGCGAGCAGCTCACCTTGGTCTTGCAGCTAGAACCCGGCCACCATGATGCTCGGGCGCTGCTCGGCGTGATCGAGATCGAAACCGGAGACCGCAGGCAGGGACTCCAGCACTTACGCGACGTCGTCGACCGGTGTGCCGACCATCCGGTCGCAAAGGCCTACCTTCAGCACGCCGAGCCGGAGTATTGGCAAGCCTCCTGACCGTTGGAGCGAACCGGCTTTGTGAGCCCATCAAACGGTGCAATATTAGTGGGACGTGCCCCAAACGGTCCTCCTTCTCGACGATGATGCCCAGTTCCGTTCGAGCGTCACCCCGGCGCTCGAGGCGTTCGGGCTGCGTGTTATTCACGCCACCAAGGGAAGTATCGCCTGGGCGATGATCGAGGAGGCGGAGCCCTCCGTACTGGTCGTCGATGGGCTTCTTCCCGACATCAACGGCATCGCCTGGATCGAGGAGTTGCGCCGGTCCGGCTACCAGACGCCGGTCATTTTCGTTTCGGCCTTCTATCGTGACCTGACCACCTTCAAACACCTCACCCACGACCTCGACGTGTTGAGGGTGTTCCACAAGCCCGTCACGGTCGAACGATTCGCGCGGGAAGTCGCCAATACGATCTCCGCGCCCATCAGTCTCACACCCGCGGATCGCCGTCCCATAGTTCAGGATCGAGCGGATACCGTGCTTTTTCCGGACGAGCCTTCCGAGCCGCAGGGCGTGCACGACCCGCAGTCCTATTCGAGCCTCCTGCCGGTGGCGGCGGACAACTTGACCGGCGCGATCCGGCGCGTGCATGCCGAGACCGCGCGTACCAGCGTCGTGGCGGAGGCCCTTCGTCAGGCACACGATCTTCACGGCGCTGCCGAGACTCACGGATTCACCGAGATCTCAGTCGCGGCCGCCCGAATCGAGAATGAGCTTCGCGAGCTACAGAGGTCGGGACGACTGGACTGGTCGGCGATGTTCGAGTCGATCGACGAGGTTCGCACGCATGCTGCAGCAGCGGTGGGTCAGCCCGCTGAATCTCTCAAACCACTTGCGGCGGCGCCCCCTTCGGTGACCCCCGCTGCGTCCTTCTTCTTGCATCGAGCGGTTCCCCGTGACTTCGTCCCTACTATTCTCGTGCTCGAGGACGATCCTGCAATGATCGCCTACCTTCGCTCGGCGTTCGACGAAGTTTTGGTGCACCTTCGTCCGGTGGGCACCGTCGAGGAGGCTTTGAAAATCGCGGGGCGAACCCCCCCAACTGCGGCGATCATCGGTTGGCCTCTCGAAGACCGCGATGCTCTGCGCCGGTTTCTCGGGATGTTCAGAGCGCTACACGGGTGCTCCGAAACTCCGGTGATCCTGCTGTCTGTCGACGACGACCCACACACGCGGGCCCTCGCCGCGCAACTCGGCGTGGACATCTTCTTGCCACATCCGATCGAGCTCGTGCGCTTGCACCATGCGGTGGAAACTGCAGTCGAACGAGCCACGACCCCGCGGCCCAAAGTCGCCGTACTGAGGGACTCCGATGCCGCGAGGCAGATCGAAGAAGCCGGGATCGAGTGTTTCCTCTACTTCAGCTTGGAAGAGCTTCTTCGCGAGGTCGACGTGCAGTGTCCCGATGTCGTGCTGATCGGCTCGACGGTGACCGGCCCTCAGGTCCCGGCGATCATTCAAATGTCTAGCTGGGATGTCGCATCCGCGTTCCTTTGCTTCGACGACTCACCGGTGGTCGATAGTCCGGTCATTACCGAGCGCCTCGAGCGTCATGGTGGTTGGTTGGTAGAGCTCCATCGAGTGGCCGAACGCATCGCGCGCATGCGTCGTCAACAGTTGCGCTGCAGCCAGACTGGGTTGCTACTTCGAACGGCCGCCATTGCGGCCCTCGAAAACGGCTTGTCCTCCGGGCAACGTCATGGCCGGACCTATTCGATCGGGCTGCTGAGCCCCGTAGGTCTCGACGGGCTCGACCACATGCAGGCGCGTCGGTTGCGCACATACCTCGGTCGATTGATCTCTGGCCGTTTTCGTCGTGAGGACGTGCGGGGCCGGTGGGACGATAACGCGTTCGTCGTCGGGTTCGAGGGCGCCAGCGCGCGGGCCGTGGTCGAAGTGGTGCGCAGGCTTCAAGAGGAGCTTGCGCTGCAAAGGCAACGGCGGCCGGACGAGCTTTCGCTCCTCCAGGTCGCCGTCGGGCTGGCATCTTATCCCCTCGATGGTGACACGACCCGCGCACTGATCTTGGCAGCGCACGAGCGCCTCGAAACCGCTATCGAGCGAGGGTCAGACTCGTTGGTCTGGCGGTAACGACGTGGCTCGCGCCGTCCACAACAACCGTGTAGACTTCAGGTATTGATGCACCCTTCCGCGCGTCCCGGCCCAACCGAGGCTGACGTAGCCGCCGACATCGAAGTCGCCGACCCCGGTCTCTTGCTAAGGCTGAGCGGCCCTGGTGGTTCGAATTTGCGGGTCCTCGAAGGCGAGCTCGGGGTGTCGATGGGTCTGCGTGGTTCGACGATCCACATCCAGGGCCCAAACCGAGACGTCGAAATGGTGGAGCGCGTCCTGCACGAGCTGATCGACGCGCTTCAGCTTCGAGATCTCAGTCCGATCGAGATGGCACGCGCAGCACGTACCCTGCGTGCCAATCCGCAACTGCGGCTTCGGGACTTGTTGGACGATGTGGTGCTGACGACGTCGAACCGCCGAATCGTCTCGCCCAAGGGCGTGATGCAGCAAAACTACATTCAGGCGATCCGCACGCACGACCTCGTGTTTGGGATCGGCCCCGCAGGTACTGGCAAGACTTATCTGGCGATGGCAATGGCGATTCGCGCGCTTCAAGAGCGGCAAGTGAAACGCATCATATTGACGCGTCCAGCTGTCGAAGCTGGCGAGCGCCTAGGCTTCTTGCCCGGCGACTTGGCGGAGAAGATCAATCCCTACCTCCGTCCGTTGTACGACGCGTTGCACGACATGATGGAGCCCGGCAGGATCACCGCGTTGCTCGAGCGAGGTACGATCGAGGTAGCGCCGCTCGCATTCATGCGCGGCCGGACCCTCAACAACTGTTTCGTGGTCCTCGACGAAGCTCAAAACACGACCCCCGAGCAGATGAAGATGTTCCTCACCCGCCTTGGGTTCGACGCAAAGGCGGTCATCACTGGCGATGTGACCCAGGTCGATCTGCCCGGAGGCGCCCGAAGCGGCCTCCGGCATGCCGAACGTGTCCTGCGCTCCATCCGAGGGATCGACTTCGTCTATTTCTCGCACGCCGACGTCGTACGGCACCCGCTAGTGCAGCAAATTGTGCAGGCCTACGACGCTCACGAGTCAGCCGGAAGTGCGTCAGACGATGACATCTAAGCGCTCCCTGGTATGCTAGCGACCACATGACCGAGCGAATCTACGACGGGGCACTCGAGCTGATCGGCCACACACCCTTGGTCCGTCTCAGACACATTGCAGGCGAAAAAGGAGCCGAGATTTGCGGCAAGCTCGAGTCGAACAACGTCGCAGGCTCCGTCAAAGACCGCCCGGCCCTATCGATGATCCTTGCAGCCGAAGAGTCGGGAGAGCTGGGTCCTGGGTCCACGATCGTGGAAGCGACGAGCGGCAACACCGGCATCAGCCTTGCGATGATCTGCGCCGTACGCGGTTACCGCTGCGTGATCATAATGCCCGAGGACATGAGTACGGCACGGCGCCACATCCTCAAGTCGTACGGTGCGGACGTGATTCTCACGCCCGCGGACGACGGGATGGCAGGCGCGGTCGAGCAGGCTGAGCATGTACTGCAGACCACGCCTGACTCCATGATGTGCGGTCAATTCGAAAATCCGGCCAACCCGGACGTCCACGAGCGGACCACCGCCGAGGAGATTTGGGAGGCTACTGGGGGCGAGGTCGACGCCTTTGTCGCAGGTGTCGGCACCGGGGGAACGGTGACCGGCGTGGGGCGTGTCTTCAAGAAGCGAAACCCCGCGATTCGAATCATTGCTGTCGAGCCGCGCGCAAGCGCGGTGCTGTCTGGCGGTAAACCTGGGCTTCATGGGATACAAGGTCTTGGCGCGGGCTTCGTTCCCCAGGTCCTCGATACCGAATTGGTCGACGAGGTGATCACCGTCACCGACCTCGCGGCCGAGCGGATGACCAAACGTCTCGCGCGTGAGGAAGGTCTTCTTCTCGGACCGTCATCGGGTGCCAATGTGCACGCCGCGCTCGAGGTTTCACGCCGCATGCGGAGCGGGCAACGCGTCGTCACGATCCTTTGCGATGGCGGCGAGCGTTATCTCTGCTGACCGGCCATGTCCGATCTGACCAAGATCTCGCGTGACCTGTCGCGCGCAGTTTCGAAGATCCGTTTCCGTGACCCGGTCGCGTACGTCTACAATCCACTCAGCTATGCAAGACCGGCACACGAACTCTATCTGAGGCGCTACGGCGAGGGCAGAAAAGAGGTGGTGCTGATCGGGATGAACCCAGGGCCCTTCGGTATGGCTCAGACGGGGGTGCCGTTCGGCGACGTGGGTTTCGTTAGAGATTGGATGGGAATCGAGGCGCCGGTCGGTCATCCTGCCGAGCAACATCCCAAACGACCCGTGCTTGGTTTCGACTGCTCACGCTCGGAAGTGAGCGGCTCCCGGCTCTGGGGGTGGGCGAAAGCGCGATTCGAAACACCGGACCGTTTCTTCTCCCGCTTCTTCGTAATCAACTACTGCCCGTTGGTCTTCATCGAATCGACGGGTCGCAACCGAACGCCAGACAAACTTTCGGTCGAAGAGCGGAAAGAATTGCTTCCAGCTTGCGATCTGGCGCTTCGTCAAGCAATCGAAGTGCTTCAACCCAGCCTGGCCGTCGGGGTTGGTGCATGGGCGACGAAGCGTGCAAGGGCGGCGCTTCACAACGATGGGCTGGCGATCGGAACCGTATTGCACCCGAGCCCTGCAAGCCCCAAGGCGAACCGCGGTTGGGCCGCTCAAGCCGAAAACGATTTGCTTGGACTCGGCATCAAGTTATAACGCCAGCGTCGGTTCGTAGTGTAGATACGGGCCGCGAGGGTCGATTACATGTTCAAGCACCTTTCCTTTGTCTCGCTCGTCGTGTTCCTCGGCTGCGGGCACGAGAACGCGGCGACCCAACAGGTGCGGAGCGCCGCCGCCGTCGACTTGAGCTGCGACGAATCGGTCCTCGAGATCGTCGAAGACGCCCCGATGGAAAAGCGAGTAAGCGGTTGCGGGCGGTCGCTGACTTACATGTACAAGTGCAACCCGACGGCTGGAGGCGGCCAAGACTGCCGGTGGAAAGCCGTGCCCGACAAGCGCGACCACTAACTCTGGACGGCCTGCGGCTTCAATCTGTCCCGCCCCAGCGCCCCGACAATCGCCCGGTCCGCCTCCGGCGGGCAATCTGGTCCCGCCCCACGGCGCCCACACTATCGCCCGGTCCGCCTTCGGCGGGCGATTGGTCCCGCCCCACCGCCCCCACACTATCGCCTAGCTTTGGCACGAAGTGCCTCGATGTCGGGATTGCTCGGGTCATATGCAGTCGCGCGGTCTAGTGCCGCCTGTGCGCCCGCCACGTCCCCGTTTCGAAGCGCCTCGCGTGCGCGAGCAAGCTCGTCCTTAGCCGCTTCCTCACGCTCGTGGGGGCTGAGGGGTTCAGCGACGGCGTCAGCATCCGTGTCAGCGACGGCGCCAGGGCCGGTGCCAGTGTCGGTGCCAGCGACAGTGTCAACGTCAGTGCCAGCGTCAGCGCCAATGCCAGAGCTGGTGCGAGTGTCGGTGTCAGCGCTGGGAGGTTTGATCTGGTTGGTTAGCAGTGCCCATGCGGTCAGCGCTGCGCCGACCAGGAGCACGAAGATCATCGGAACGCTTCTCCGCCGCCGACGGGGTCTCTTCGGGGCCTTGCCCGTGTAGGCCTCGCGGAGGGCCGAGACCAGCGTGCGCGAACTGGCGAAACGTGCGCCTGGGTCCTTGCTGAGCGCTCGCATGATCACTCGATCGACCTGAACCGGGATTGCGGCTCCTCGGTTGGTTTCGCTTGGCGGTGTCGGGTCCTTATACATGACGTTTTGCGCCACGACGATCGCTTCGGCGCCCGGAAAGGCACGCTCTCCCGACGCGGCTTCGTACAAGACGGCGCCAAACGAAAACAGATCGGTCTTCTCGCTGTATTCTCCCTTGAGAAGGGTCTCTGGTGCTGCGTAGCAAGGTGTACCGAGAAACTGTCCCTCTTTCGTAAGGTCCGCGTTGGGTACGCGGGCGATGCCGAAGTCCGCAAGCTTCACTTGTCCGTTATCGGTGATCAGCAGGTTCTCAGGCTTGAGATCGCGATGGATCACCCCGGCCGCGTGTGCGGTTGCGAGGGCGTCGGCGATCTGTTGCGCGACGTGGAGCAGCTGATCTTTCGGGAGCGGCCCCTTGTTTCGGAGCTGCTGCTTCAGCGTGTGGCCCGGGACGTACTCGAACACGAGATAGGGGCCGTGCTTCCGATCGTCGCCGACGTCGAATATTTGGACGATATTCGGATGGTGGAGCCGCGCCGCAGCCCTCGCCTCGTTTTGGAAGCGACTCAGAAACACGCGGCGGCTTTCTTCGTCGAGGTCGACATCGCGCAGGGTCTTGATCGCCACGGGTCGCTCGAGATCGGCGTCGCGCGCGAGATAGACGTGCCCCATCGAACCCGACCCAAGCAGTCGTTCGATGCGGTAGCGGCCGATCTGTTGCGGCGTGTCTTCCATGGTCGCGATCTAGTGCAAGCGTGGGGTGGAGGCTAGAGACGATGAAGCTTGACCGTATTGGTCCTTCCCGACGTGGGCCACGCCACCACCATTGCAAACGCCTCGCCTCTCTTGCAGAGCTTTTCTCGGACGAGTAACTCAGTCGCGATCCGAAGCGTTTCGTCGAGCGACTCCGGGGGGACCTCGACTCGAGGAATGACGCCCCACTCGAGGGCGAGTCGGCGGGCGACACGAACTTTGCTGGTCACGGCGAGGATAGGCGCGCGCGGACGGTACTCGGACAAGAGTCTCGCGGAGCGCCCATCTTGGGTGAACACCACTACCGCCATCAGCGGGAGGTTCGTCGTCAGCACGGCCGCCGCACGGGCCGCCGCATTCGCAAAGGGCCACTCTTCGTTGCCGGCCTCCCGGAGATCTCGAAACTCTTTTGAAAAGTCCTCGACGTAGTCGGACTCCACATCGCAAATGATCGCGTCCATCATTTTGATAGCTTGCACGGGGTAGCGCCCCGCCGCCGTCTCGCCGCTCAGCATCAGCGCATCGCTTCCGTCCATGACTGCGTTTGCCACGTCGGCGGCTTCCGCACGGGTCGGTCGCGGGTTGCGAATCATCGAATCGAGCATCTGAGTCGCGGTGATCACGAGCTTCCCGCGTGCGTTCGCCTCCCGGATGATACGCTTTTGGATGAGGGGAACCCGCTCGGCGCCAAGCTCGACGCCGAGATCCCCCCGCGCGACCATGATGCCATCGGCGGTGTCGACGATCTCCGACAACGCCGCAACTGCCTCGGGTCGCTCTATCTTGGCGATGACCGGAACGTCGCCCGCCAAAGCTTTGGCCTCACGAACGTCCTGTGCCGATCGCACGAAGGACAGTGCGATGTAATCGACTTCGAGCTCCGAGATGGCAAATGCCAGGTCAGCCCGATCTTTGTCTGCTAACGCCGGCGCGCTGACCGAAACCCCCGGAAGATTCATACCCTTGTTATTCGAGAGCGGTCCGCCGTCTTCGACGATCGTATGCACTGTGTTGCCGTCGACTGATTCGACTCGAAGGCGTATGAGCCCATCGTCGAGGGCCACCGCGTCCCCGGGGCCAACGTCCTCCGGAAGGGACTCGTAACTGACCGAGACGATCTCTCTTGTTCCCTCGACATTGTCGGTGGTGAGGGCAAATCGGTCCCCGGCGCCGAGCTCGATCGGACCCGACGCGAACGTCCCGATCCGCATCTTAGGGCCTTGGAGGTCGGCCAGTATGGCCATGGGCCGCCTCGCCGCGGACGCGGCTTCGCGAACGAGCGCGGCGGTCGCCAGGTGCCCGTCGTGGTTGCCGTGGGAGAAGTTGAGCCGGGCACAGCTCATGCCGGCCGAAACAAGCGCCGCGATTTTGTCTTTCGTGTCGCTGGCTGGCCCAAGCGTGCAGACGATCTTGGTACGTCTCACATCGCGGTTGTAGCGAGGATCGTCACAACCGCCAACCTATCGGTGCCGATACCGTGCGGGCTCCCAGTGACCGATGTTCGCTTTGAATCCCAAACGCACGACGAAAGTGAGATAAAGTGTCCATTCGCTTCGGTCGACGTCGGGCTGTGTATTTCGGTTGGACGGATCGGCGCTGATGTATCTCGTTCCGATTTGGAACCAGAGCCCGCGGAGCGTCGTCAGCGGTCGGTAGATCGGTATCCCAAACCCAAAGCCGACTCCGAGGGCCGAGCTTTGATTGCCGTCCAAGAGAAAAGCGGCACCGAGCTCGACATAGATCGACTGCAACATCAAGTCGGCAAACTCGTTCCAAGTCTGTTTGTAGAGAAAGAAGAGCGCCGGGAAGAGCGGGCGAACGTCGACGCCGAGAAACAGGTACTGGCCCGAATCAGGACCCCAGCGTCCGGAGAGCACGAGCCCAGCGGCATCTGCGACGAGGAGTCTCGCCTCCCCGACGATCGAGATATCGGCCTGCCGCGAGAACCACGTGGCCCCGGGGCCGGCGCCCAGCGCCAAGACCAGGCCCCGATCCCAGCGGCCATAGAGGCCGTCACCGCCACGCTGCGCGCTGGCAGAGCCGCCAAACGTCGATAGGACCAGGATCGAGCCGACGATCACCCGCAGCCGGGCGTCCCGTGTCATGATTTCCCCCATGCACTGGGCGGCGTGGCGGGTCAAGAACCAGAAGCTGTAGACTGTACCCATGGGGCGTCCGTTCGGCCTGGGGCTTCGAAGCCAGCTCATGCTTGCGCTGATCATCGCGTTCGGCGCCGCGTTCGTCCTGCTCAGCCTCGTTACTGCGCGGCTCGATGAGAGCGAGAACGCCGAGGAGCGGCGCCACCGTGCCAACGGTCTGGTGCAAGCGCTCGCTGCGAGCGCGGGTTCTCTTGGCGAAGGATTCGGCGCGGCGAGCATCAACGAAATGGTCGCCGAAGGGCTGGTCGATGGTGTCGAGATCCAATCCGAGGACGGTCAGGCCCAACACTGGGGGAGGACGGTCGGTGTGCCGGATGCTGTCGCCCGCACATCCGGGGGCGCCGACCTTCGGGTCTGGGTGCCGGTTGGGGGGCGCGGAGATGCGGCACGCCGGAGCTTGTTCGTGTTTTACCTCGGGCTGACGGCGTTGGTGGTGTTGCTTCTGTCATATGTTCTGTTGACCTACTTCATCGTCCGCCCGATCGACAGGATGAGACGCGCATCGGAGCGGATGGCGGAGGGAAACCTTCGAACCCGCGTTCCGGTGACAGGCGCGGCTGAGGTGGCTCGGCTTGCAAGCGCGTTCAACGAGATGGCCTCCCAGCTCCGCGCAGATCGTGCTGCGCTGCAAGAGCGCCTAGAGGAGCTCGAGCGCACGACTGCCGAGCTGACGACGGCACAGGAGCAACTGGTGCGAAGTGCCCGGCTCGCGGCGGTGGGGCGCCTTTCTGCGGGCGTTGCCCACGAGATCGGAAATCCGTTGGCCGCCATTCGCGGGATGCTGGACCTGATGCAAGCTGGTGATCTGGACAGAGACGAAGAAGGGGAGTTTGTCTTGCGGATTCAACGGGAGACCCAGCGAATCCATCACACGATTCGGGATCTTCTCGATTTTTCTCGGCACGAGCCACAGCAAAGTGGGCGAATCGAAAGCTCCGCCAGCCTCGCCGAGGTGGTCGAGGACACCGTCAAGCTCGTCGATCGGCAATCGCGCTTTCGAGACATCGACCTCGAGCTCGCGGTGGACGAATCCCTCCCGCGGGTCCGAGGCGATCACGAACGCCTTCGGCAGTTGCTTCTCAACCTCTTGTTCAATGCAGCTGATGCGCTGTCTGGAAGGGGTACGATCGAGGTCAGCGCCACCGGTGCCAATGGGCGCGTACAACTCGTGGTCTCGGACGACGGGCCCGGAATCGACGGTGAGATTCTCGACCAAGTGTTTGACCCGTTCGTGACGACGAAGCCTGCAGGGCAGGGCACGGGTCTCGGCCTGGCGGTATGCCACACGATCGTCGAGCGGCTCGGAGGCTCCATACGAGCCGAAAATCGATCAAGCGGCGGAGCGTCATTCGAAGTGTCGTTACCCGCCGCCCAGTAACAATCGGCACTGGCACTGGCAATGACACTGGGTAATGGTCTGGCGGAGCGATGGAGATCTGGAAGAAATTCACTTTCGAGGCGGCGCACATGCTTCCGAATGTGCCGGACGGTCACAAGTGCAAGCGTCTCCATGGCCACTCGTATCACGTGCACATCCACGTCACCGGAGAGCCCGACCCGGAGCTTGGGTGGGTCATCGACTTCGCGGCGATCGCCGAGGCCTTTCAGCCGCTTTGGGAGCGGTTGGACCACAATTATTTGAACGAGATCGAGGGGCTCGAGAATCCCACCAGCGAAATCGTCGCCGTGTGGATCTGGGACCGCCTGAAGCCAAGCTTGCCGCTCTTGAGCAAAGTCGTGGTGGGGGAGACGTGCACCGCCGGGTGCATCTACGAGGGCGAGTAACCCCAGCGGAAGTGCCAGCGCCAGTCGACCGGGGGTCAGTCTGCCTGAAAAGCGTTTTCGATTGCCGTTTCTTCGGCGCTCTTCGCGTCTTCCGTGCCCACCGCGTACTCGCCTAGCGTTTCCTTGATGGCCTGGGCTTGTTTTCTTGTCGCGCCCGCTTCGATCAATCGCTCCTCGTCGGCCGCCAATACGTCGCGTAGCGATCCCAGATTGCGCAATAGCTTGCCCCTCGTTTTTGGCCCAATCCCCGGTACCACATCGAGCTCGCTCCGGAGCCGCCTTCTCTTCCCAACCTTCTTTCGCAAATCATTCGATGCCCGATGTGCCTCATCACGAGCGAGCAACAAGATCGAGAGGGCCGAGCTTGCGCGGACCGGGATAGGGTTCTTTTGGCCGGGACGGAACACTCGGTCGCCTTCCTCTTCCCCTGTGGCAGTGATTCGAGGTTTCGCCACCGAGGCAAGCTCGAGGTCGACGACGCCTACATCCTCCTTCGCCCGCTCGAGGACTCCGAGTTGACCCTTGCCCCCGTCTACCACCAGCAAATCCGGGAGCTCCCACCCGACCTCTCCGTTCCGGCCGCGTCGCAAACGCCGCACGAGAACTTCGTACATCGCGCCATAGTCGTCGCCGCCGCGAACGTGTTTCACGCGGAAGCTTCGGTAGCGCTCCCGTGCCGGCATACCGTCTTGCAATGAGACGAAGACCGCAACGGTTTCCTCGCCCCCAGTATGAGAAATGTCGACGCATTCGATGTGCCGCGGGTTCGACGTCAAACGGAGTTGGCGGCGGATCTCCCCGATGCGAGCTTCCACGTCTTCTCGCGCACGTTCTTTCTCTCGAAACGCGTGCTCGGCGTTTTCCCGCGCGAGAGCGAGTAGCTTGGCTTTCGCGCCGCGTTTCGGCTGGACGATCCGAGCTTGGCGCCTTCTGTCTTCGTTCAGTAGCTCTTCCAAGGCCTCGCTCATTTCGATCGGCACGGGGACCAAGATTTCATCGGGAAGAACGGGCCGCGCCGTGTAGTGCTGGGTCAGAAACGAACCCAACATTTCGTCGCTAGGCACCGCGACCCTTCGTAGCGGGAAAGTGCGGACTTCGAACAGACGTCCACCACGCATGCTGAGCACCGCCACCTCTACTTGGTCTCCTTGCCGATGAAACCCGACCACGTCTCGGTCGGCCTTCTGGACCCCGGCTACGCGTTGCTCTTGCCGTGCTCGTGCGACCGCGCGCAATTGGTCACGATATATTGCGGCTTGCTCATATTCGAGCGAGCTCGACGAGCTTTGCATTCGCGCATCGATGTCGTGGACGAGCTCGTCATGTCGACCGTCGAGGAATCGAGCGACGTTGGCAACCTGCGCTCGGTACTCCTGTTCGTCCACGTCCAGCACGCATGGGCCGGGGCACCGCTTGATCTGGTATTGGAGGCAGGGCCGTGTGCGAAGTCGAAACTCGGTGTCGGTGCAAGTGCGAAGCTGGAAATAGCGGTTGACCAGCCTCAGGGTCTGACGAGCGGCCGTTGCGGAATGATAGGGGCCAAAGTACTGCGCACCATCGGGCTTGGGGCGCCGCACGACTTCGAGCCGCGGCCATGGCTTCTTCGGGTCGAGGCGCAACGACAAGTACTCTTTGTCGTCGCGGAGCTTCACGTTGTACTTGGGTTGGTGGGACTTGATCAGTTGGTTCTCGAGCAGCGCTGCTTCCTTGTCGGTGTGCGTGACGAAGGTCTCGATGTCGGTGAGCTCACGTTCAAGTCGGCTGACGAACGCGCGCAAGTCACTGGATCCAGGTTGAAAATAGCTCCGCACCCGGCTCCGAAGGCTTCTCGCCTTCCCGACGTATAAAACCTTCCCCTTCGCGCCGTGGAACACGTAGACCCCGGGCGATACGGGAAGGTTGTCGAGCTTGCGTTGCGCTGCCTCCGCGACCACGGCGATCCTATACCACCCGCTCGGCGTTCGAGCGCCCCGCCGCTCAAGTAGCTTCGAACACCCGTTGGTCGGTCACCACGATGTCGACGGGTATGTCGATCGGAAGCTCAGGCACCTCGGCAATCAGTTGGAAGTCGAAAGCCAAAGCACACGATTGCGCGTTTTTGAGAAGCGGGAGCAGTCGATCGTAGTAACCGCCTCCGTAGCCAATGCGGTAGCCTCTCAGATCCACTGCCAACGCTGGAACGATCGCGAAATCCACGGTTTCCGTTGAAATCCGAGGGGCCTCCTCGGGCGGCTCAGGGACTCCAAAGGCGCCTTCGACCAGCTCGGTGTCAACGCCGATTCGATGCAAGTGAAGGTCGTTTTCGACGACGCGCGGAAGCGCGACCTGTTTACCCGCGGTCCACGCGGCTTGCATGATTGCTTGGGTTCTCACTTCGCAGCGAATCGATGAAAATGCGAGGATCGTCTTCGCCGACTCGAAGCCCTCGAGCCCAACGACGCGTTTCGCGATCTCGGCCGAACGCGTTTCGCACGCGGAAACGGGTAGGGCGCCTCGAACGGAGCGCATGCGCTTGCGCAGCTCCGCTTTCACCTGATGACGGATCTGTTCCTCGCTGGTGTCAGTGCGCCGCCGGCTCACTGCTGGTCGATCTGCTGGGCGAGCTCCGCGTCCGCCTGCAGTCTCTCGTCGATTCGTCGAATCGCCGCATCCACCACCTGCCGGGTCTTGTTTTGGAGGCTCGCGCGACGCCGTTCAGAGACCTCTAGGTCCTCTGCGAGACTGAGAGCGACCACTGCCAACAACTGTGCAGGTGTTGCCGCCCGTGCCGCTTTCGGGCCGAGCGCCGTCACCCGTTCGTTCACGATATCGGCAAGACGTTGCAGGTAAGCTTCGTCGGCATCGGAGGACATTCGGTACCGGGCGCCGGCAATTTCGATCTGAATGGTGCGCTTCACAGTTGTCGGGAAGGTAGTCTTCGAGCTCCTAAGGCGTCAAGGTAGGACAAACACTTTCATGGCCGCGTTGGTTCCGCTACGGTCGGAATCGATCTACGAGGGTTTATGAGTCCCGCATCAACCATGTTACTCTTGTTTCCCGGGGGACGATCACAAAGCCATGATTCAGGTTCATTGCCCGTCATGCCATGCGTCGTATGACGTAGACGAGCACCGTTTGCCTACGGACGGGCTCAAGATGCGCTGCCCGAAGTGCAGCGATAGCTTTCGAGTTCATCCAGATGGCTCCACACGAGCCGGTGACGACACAGGCACGTCCTCGAAGCCGCGGGCGAAGCGCAAAATGACGAAGGTCGGGCTCGGCCCGAATGTGCCGCCTCCAGCACCGCCGGCAGGGACGCCCGGAGCAAGCGCAGCGCCTTCGCTATCGCCCGACGAAATCGATCTTCCCACTCCGATGTCGATTCCGGGAATCGAAGATCTTCCCGCGCCTAAGGGCGCTGGCGGCTCCCTCGATCTCGATCCGTTTGGAGACCTGCAGGGCGTGGAGGATCTCCCGGCACCCAAGGGCGAGCGCAAACCGCGGCCGAGTAGCTTCGATCCCTTCGGGGACATGGATCTACCCGCGCCGATGGAGCCTCCGGGGGGCGTCGACCTTCCGGCACCTAAAGGCTCCGGTCGCGGTGCTGCCTCGACCGATCTCCCGGCACTCAAAGGCGGTCGGGAGATCGGTGAAGAAGTCGACCTTCCGATGGCGCTCACCGATGGCGAGCTTCCCGCCCCGATCGCGCTCGAGTCCGACCTTCCGATCCCAAGCGACCAATCCGATCTGCCGGTTGCGCGGGATGATTTTTCGAATCCCCCGATCGAGGGGCCCGCTCGCCGTCACGGGGGTGGCCCAATCGAGCTCGACCTCCCCGACGGAGACGACCTAGCGCTCGAAATGGACATCGATCCGGGCGTGAAGCGCCCCGGCCCGCCGCCACCCCCGCCGCTCGGTAGCGGTTTGGGGGGCCAGTCCGCGCCGCCGCAAGACGCGGGGCGCGTCAGTCGGGACTCGGCAGAGCTCGATCTTCCCGAGTCCGACGGGCTCGAGTTTTCAGAGCTTTCGGCTGCTGGCAACGGCGACGTGATGCACATGCCCCACCCCGGTGGCGAAGGCGGTGTCGTTGCGCCGGCGGCCGGACGCAAACGTACGATCGACATCAGGGCAGCGTTAACCCGCAAGCGCCCCCCGTGGCTGATGAAGGCCGTCGCTGCGGCGGTGGCCGTGTCGCTGATCTTCAGCGTGGGCTTCTACATGGGAAGCACGAAGTACGGGCTCTTCGGGATTCATCTGGTCGAGCCCTTCCTGCCGGCCTCGGGCGATGCCGTTCAGGTGACGCAGGTGATTCAACAAGCGGAGGCTGCGGCCGCCGTCGACACCTACCACGCGACCGCTCAGGCGCTGGTCCAACTCGAGCGAGCGCGGAGCAACGCCCGGCTGAACCGGGCTCTCATCGCCCGGAGCCTCCTGCACGAGTCGTATTTTCAGATCCGCTACGGACAAGAAGCACAAAGCGCGGCTAGAGCCGATGAGCTTCGGCTACACCTGCAGCGCCGTGGCGACGAGGCGCCGGGCATCCACACAGCCCTCGCGGCCAACGCCCTCCGCCAAGGCGACCCGGATCTCGCAGCGACGGAGATCGCACTCGCGCAGAGTGAGGACTCGATGGATGCATATGTAGACTTGGTGGCCGGGGAGATCGCGCTTGCGGTGGCGGACGGTCAGAGCGCCGTTGCTGCATTTGAGCGCGCTCACCAAAAAGATGGAAGCGCACGCGGCCAATGGGGCCTCGCGCGCGCGCATCGCTACGTCGGTGAACGGGACAAAGCTCTCGAGGCCGCCAAGGAGACGCAGCGTATGAGCCCGAATCATGCAGCCGCGCGCGTGGTCGTGGCCGAGAGCCTGATCGCGAACGGTGACATCGACCGGGCGTTCGAGCTTCTGCAAGTGCCCGCGGGGCTTGCCCCAGGCGAGGGAGGCGCGACTCTGGCGGTAGCCCGTGCCGATCGCTCCGCCGCGCTTGCACTCGTGGCTCGGATCGACGAGCAACGGGGGCGTCTTGGAGCCGCACGTGAGCTGTACGAAAAGGCCGTGGAGCTCGACGCGAGCAATGCGCAGGCGGCGTTGGGTGCCGCCAGGCTCGTTCTCTTAGAAGGCAGCTACCAAGATGCCCTAGCTCGGTTCCAAACCGTGATCGGCGCGAACGTCGATCCTGGGGCGGAGCTCGACGCCACCGGGAAGCCCAAGGTTCTCGTCGAGGCGAAGCTCGGGGCTGCACATGCACTCGTTGCGATGAACAAAGCAAGCGCGGCCAAGACGCTGTTGGCCGACCTCGAGACCGAGGAGCCCGTCAACGTCAATGTCGAGATCTGGCAGGGCAAGATTGCGGATGCGCTCGGCGACAGCAAGGAGGCGATACGGCACCTTCGCAATGCGATCCAGCTCGATCCCGAGGCTTTTCCCGCCTACATGGCGCTCGCACAGCATTACAAGAGCACCAAGCGCCCCGGCGAAGCGGTCGCGGTGCTGGAGGAGGCGCAGAAAAGCGTCGAGATCACCGCTGAGGTTCGTCGCCTGCTGGGCGATGCCGAGCTCGAACGGAATCGCATCGACGCCGCTATCACGCAATATCAGGCAGCCCTCGAGATGGAGCCGCGCGACTCATCCGCTCGGTTCGGCCTTGCCGTGGCATATCGCCGAAATCTCTCTCTCGACGACGCTACCGCGGCGCTCGCAGTGGTCGAAGAGCTCGATGCGAAGTACCCCGGACTTCGGCTCGAAAGGGGCAGATTGGCCGAGGCGAGAGGCGACTTGGCGGGCGCAGTTGCGAGCTACCAATCAGCTCTAGAGCAAACGCCGACGGACCTCGCGCTCCAATCTCGCCTGGGGGCCGTGCTCGTGATGACCGGTCAGGTCGACGAAGCCGAGGCGATGCTCGGAGAAGTCCTCAAGGCTCAGCCCTATTCAGCGGAGGCAGAGCACTACCTTGGCAGGATCGAGATGGGCCGTGGCGATCTCACGACCGCACGTCAGCATTTCTTGCAAGCGGTGAGGCTCGAGCCTCAGAAGGGGCTTTATCGCATGCACGTCGGCTGGGCGGCGCTCGAGTCGAACGAGATGACGACGGCTCTGCGCGAGCTCAACACCGCGCTGAAGCTCGATCCGACCCTCGGCGATGCGTACTGGCTACGCGCGCGGATCCGGATTCGAGCTGGTATCGTGCGGGACGCGCTCGCGGATCTGCAAAAAGCGATCGAGCTCAACCCGAGCCGTACCGAGGCCTGGGCCGCCATCGGGGAGTGTCACTACCAACTCGGCCAGGTGAAAGAGGCGATCGCCGCTTTCAAGAAGGCGGTCGAGGCTGAGCCGACGCAAGGCCAATGGTGGTACCGCTTGGGCCGTTTGCAGCTCGACGAGGGCCAACGCGACCAGGCGTTTCAATCGCTGACTGCGGCAGCGGGGATCGGAGACGCTATGGAGAAACATCCCGCGTGGTTGGCGGATACACACCGTCTCATCGGCGATGTGTACTATGTCCAGCGCAAGCAACGCGAGGCGGTGGTTCACTACGGCCGCTATCTCGAGCTCTCGCCAGCTGACGCGATCGATCGCGCCGAAATACAGAACAAGCTTCGGAAGATCGGAACCGGCGCGCAGTAGAGAACCGAATCGCCTAGTCGAACTGGCCGCGATCGAAGGCGTCCGGCAGGAGCTCAGAAAGCTCGTACTCGGCGAAAGCACCATCCTTTGTGAAGCTCCGAATTCGCAGCTCGGGAACGAGCTCCGACAAGCATTGCCGACAGATTCCGCAAGGCGGTGTGGGTCGACCGGCGCTGGTCGCGATGGCGAGCGCCACCAAGTCACGTTCTCCAGCCGCCACTGCAGCGGCCAGAGCACCTCGCTCGGCGCAAATCGTGGCGCCGTAGCTCGCATTTTCGACGTTGCATCCCTGAAACACGCGCCCGTCGTTGGTCTGGAGCGCCGCTCCAACGGCAAAGCCGGAGTAGGGCGCGTAGGCACGGCTGCGAGCATCGATCGCCGCGAGCTTCAAGGCTTCCCAGTCCGTCTCACCCATCACATCGCCCCCAGCACGCCCGAAAGAAGCGACTCGAAACGCGACCGAACACGTGCTGTAGTCGTTTCCACGTCCTCGTGGCTCAATGGACCTTCGCCGATCCCCGCAGCGAGGTTGGAGATGCACGAGATTCCAAGCACCTGCATCCCCATGTGGCGTGCGGCGAGCACCTCGAGCACCGTGCTCATTCCGACCGCGTCCGCACCGAGCGTTCGCAGCATTCGGATTTCTGCCGGGGTTTCGTACGCGGGCCCCAAAAGCCCAGCGTAGACGCCCCGCTTGAGCTCGAACCCCTGATCGGAGGCGATGCTCGTGGCGAGCTCGATGAGCCTCGCGTCGAAGGCTGCCGTCATATCGAGAAATCGAGGGCCGAGTTGCTCGTCGTTCGGGCCGAGCAGACTGCTCGTTCCGGTCAAATTGATTTGGTCTGAAATCACCATCAGATCGCCGACCTGGAGTGCGGAATCGATGCCGCCGGCGGCGTTGGTCACGATCAGGGTCTTCGCACCGAGCCATGCAAGCAGACGGACGCCGAACGTCACGACATTGGCGGCGTGACCTTCGTAGAGGTGGGCTCGCCCTTGCATCGCCGCGACCTGCTTGCCACCTCGACCGCCGACGACGAGATTCCCCGCGTGCCCCGATACGCCCGATAGCGGCATATGTGGGATCTCGGAGTATGGAATCACCCGTGCGTCCTCGAGGCTGTCCGCGTACGGGCCGAGCCCCGACCCGAGAACCATCGCCACCTCGGGAACCTCGACGCGATCGGCAATCGCGGCTCTCGCTTGGTCGAGCTTCCCCATCATGGCGGACGCATTGTACGCCGACCTCCGCTATAGTGCTCACCGGATGACGAGAAGGATCGCCATCGGGTGCCTCATACTATCCTTTGGCTGTGCCAGCAGAAGCGCCGAGGGGCCTGCCAGCGACACCGCCCAAGAGGTCTCGGACGAAGAAAAGGTCCCCATCACGGTGGAACCTCCAGTGCTGGTGTCGATTGTACCGGGTGCCAAGGCCGAAGAGATCCCGCAGGACTGCACCAACGCCGTCGAAGAAACCTGCAATGCGCTCGACGACGATTGCGACGGGGTCATCGATGACGGGTGCGGCTACAGCGCCGGGCTAATTCAAGTCACGGCAGCTTGGAATACGGGCTCGGACATCGATCTCTACGTGACCGGGCCCCTTGGGGACACCCTGAGTTTCCAGCGGCCTTCGACGCCGATAGGCGCCCGATTGGATCATTCCGGTCGCGGAGACTGCTCGCCCGACATCCCCAACCCGCGGATCGAGAATGTACGATGGGTGGGCCAGCGTCCGACCGTCGGCGTCTACGAGGTCGAGCTGCATTATTGGGGTGAGTGCATCAGCGGAGGTGGACCGACCGCCGCTACAGTCTCCGTAGCGATCGGTCGCAAGATTGCAGGTCAGTTCCTAGTGACCATGCTGCCTGGCGAGCGCGTCCGCGTGGTTCGATTCGTGATCCAATGACCGTGCTCAAGCCAGGGCGGCATCACCTCTTCGCTGCGTGCTTGCTCACGCAAGGGCTTCTCGTCTTTGGATTGATGGTCGTCGCGCGCGCGGGGGTCGTTGCGTCGACGATCGTGCTCGGACTCGCGGCCTGCTTCGTGCCTTACGCGATCGCGCTGAAGCTGGCTCGCGATCTTTTCAATCGGACCAGGTCCGAGCAGGTCGCGCTCGCCGCACTCTTCGTTTTCGGCTTGGCTTTTGTCTTTGCACCGCCCGCGTTGTCGGACGACGTGCATCGGTTCCTTTGGGAAGGACGCGTTTGGCTCGAGGGGTTCAACCCTTACGCGCTCGCTCCGGCGGACCCCTCTCTGGCCCATTTGCGGAACGATAGCTGGGCCGCGATCAACAACAAGCCCCTCGCAAGCATTTACCCCCCGCTATCGCACGCCCTGTTCGTCTTGATCGGTATGCTCGGGGGCGGGATCTGGACCGTGAAGCTCCTTGCCCTCATTGCTCACGCCTTCACCACCATCGCCGTCGCGAGGATTTCTACCGATTCACGCGCTCCTCTGGCACTCGCGCTCAATCCGCTTCTGCTGAGCGAAGGCGCTCTCAACGGTCACCTCGATGTGCTCACCGGCCTGGCCTTACTGGTCTCGGCGTGGAGCCTTTCGCGACACCGGATCCTTCGAGCCGCAATCGCAACCTGCGTTGCAGTAGGTCTCAAGGCAGTGGGTCTGGTCATGGTGCCTCTTTTCGCTCGTCGGCCGGTTGCGTTCTCGGTCGTCGCGCTGGTGAGCGCCGTCGTTCTGTCCCCGCTGGTGGCCTTTCAGTCACTGGCGGATGCCGCTTCGGGCCCCGCGCAGTTTGCGGCCCGCTGGCGCGGCAATGAGAGCCTCTATGCGGTCATCGAGTGGATGAGCGGTCAGGTCTTCGAGCAAAGCGTCGCGATCACGGTGGCTCGCGCGGGTGTGTTCGGCGTCGTGCTCGCCGTCGGCGCGATCTCGGTCGCAAAGCGCATCCCTCCGGTTCGCGCTACGCGTATCCTCTTGTGGACGACTCTGCTGCTCTCACCTCAAGTTCATCCTTGGTATCTAGCGTGGCTGCTGCCGATCGAGGTCGCTTCGGGCCGCCTCGCCGGCTTGGTGTGGAGTGCGAGCGTCCTATGCGCCTACGCTCCCATCGATCGCTGGCTCGCTGAAGGGGTGTGGGAGATGCCGATCGCGCTTCAGGTCGCGGAGTACTCGCTGGTCACTGCGGCTTTGATCATCGAGGGGCACTATTGGCGCGATCGAGAAGATATTAGCACATGATTTCGACAGGTTAGGGACCTCGTTGAACCGCTCGACGTCGGCTGCTGGGTTTCGCCTTGCAGGGAAAGCACGAGCCCCTAGACTAGGCGGCCCTAAGAACCAGGGCGTGACGGATTTACCATGTACGCGGTCATTCAAACGGGTGGAAAACAGTATCGCGTCGCCGAGGGCGACAAGATACGCGTCGAAAAGTTACCCGGTGACGTAGGCTCCAAAGTCGAGTTCAAAGACGTCTTGATGGTAGGCGGCGACAAAGTCGCGGTGGGCAGGCCCCACGTTGGCGGCGCGAAGGTGGTGGCCGAAATCACCGCACAAGACCTCGCCAAAAAAATCATCGTCTTCAAGATGAAGCGCCGAAAAGGCTATCGTCGTCGACGGGGTCATCGTCAGCCTTATACCGAGCTTCGCATCGCCAGCGTGAAAGGATAGGGGAACGCCATGGCGCACAAAAAGGGTCAGGGCTCATCCCGAAACGGGCGCGATTCAAAGCCTCAATACCGCGGAGTCAAGGCTTTCGGTGGGCAGACCGTGTCCGCTGGCAGCATTTTGGTACGCCAGGTCGGTCAGACTTTTCACCCAGGCGAAAACGTCGGGGTCGGCAAGGACCACACGCTTTGGGCCAAGGTTGACGGCGTCGTGAAATTCGAGCGTCGAGGCCGCACCGGCAAGCGTGTGAGTGTCTATCCGGTCAGCGGCTGAGCGGCTCCATTGCAGGAGCGGTTCCCGGCGCCGGAATTCGACTCCCCTGGAGGGAGTGTCTTCCCTCCGCCGGCCGGGCGTCGGGTCTATTGCAATCGCAACTTGAGGCTCGACCAAATGAAAGTGGTCGGGTTCGACATGGACTACACGTTGGCGATTTATCGCCAAGCGGAGATCGACCGGCTCAGCATCGAAGCCACTGTCAGCAAGCTCGTCGAGCGCGGTTATCCCAAACAGCTCCTCTCGATGAAATACCGGACAGACTTTCCCGTCCGGGGCCTGCTGATCGACCGAAAGCTCGGCAACGTGCTCAAGATGGACCGGTACCGTTACGTGAAGACCGCGTATCATGGGTTTCGGAGGCTCACACGTGAAGAGCGTCGCCGCGCGTACCATACTCGGCGCCTTCGTCCTGGCACTGAGCGGTATCACTGGGTCGACACGCTCTACTCGCTTTCTGAAGTTGCGGTCTACGCTGCAGTGATCGATCACCTCGAAAACCACGGGCGCACCGTCGAATACGGGAAGCTCTTTGCCAACATCCGTGAGTGCACGGACATCTCGCATCAGGATGGCTCGATCCTCAACGTGGTGCTTGGCGACCTTCCAAAGTACGTGGAGGCCGACCCCGAACTCGGTGTTTTGTTTCATCGGCTGCGAAGTGCCGGCAAACGCCTTTTCGTACTGACCAACTCCGGGCCCGAATACACCAACGCGATGATGTCGTACCTCCTCGATGACGCGCTCGTTGAATACCCCAGCTGGAGGAACTACTTCGACTACGTGATTACCGCCTCCAAAAAACCAACCTTCTTCACGGGGAAGGCTCCCTTCGTCGACTTCGAAACCGGCGAAGAGACGACGAAGCCGGATCGCGGGCGGCTCTACACGGGAGGAAACATCGTGGATCTCCGGCGTGTCCTCGGGGTGCCAGGAGACGAAGTGCTTTACGTCGGTGACCACATCTACGGCGATGTTCTTCGGGCCAAGAAAGAATCTGCGTGGCGCACTGCCATGATCATCCAGGAAATGGACGACGAGCTCCGGACCTTGCGCGAGCACACCGTCAGCTTCGAACGCCACGATGTGCTCGAGCAGATGCGCACCGCAGTGCAGGACGAGCTGCGGGAGCATCAAGCGCGCTTGAAGAAGGTCGAGCGGGCGCTCAACGGAGAAGAGACGAGCTCCGCCAGGCCTTCGCTCGAGGCCCAGCGTGTCCGCCACCGACGTTCGATCGACCGACTCCGCGCTCAGCTCCGTGACCTCGACGTCGAGAGCTCCGCCCTGAATGACGCCCTCGACGAGGCCTTCCACCCCTTCTGGGGTTCCAGCTTCAAGGCCGGCAACGAGGTCTCGAGCTTCGGCAATCAGATCGAACAGTACGCTTGCCTCTACACGTCGCGCGCGACGAACTTCGCCCAATATTCGCCCATGCACTACTTCCAGAGCCCGAGGCACCGAATGCCTCACGAGGCGGGGACCGCACCAGGCGCATAGCTCCACCCGTGCGCGGCTCGTGAGTTTTTTGTTCTCACCAGACGGCACTTGTCTATACTGTCGTCGCAAACAGAAGGGGAGCGCGTCATGGCCACAGCAAGAAAGAAGCGAACGACGAAGAAGCGGACCACGAAGAAAGTGGCGAAGAAGCGGGCAGCGCCCAAAAAGGCCGCCAAGAAGCGGGTAGCGCCCAAGAAGGCCGCCAAGAAGCGGGCAGCGCCCAAGAAGGCCGCCAAGAAGCGGGCAGCACCGAAGAAGGCCGCCAAGAAGCGAAAAGCCTCAGCGACCAAACGGGCAAAGGCTGAAGCGGCCGCTCTAAAGAGGAAGGCTACCCAAGAGGTTGCCGCCCTCAAAAAGAAGATCGGCAAGGCAACGCGGGAGGCAAAGAGGGAAACAACCGCCCTGAAGAGAAAGTTCACGGCCGCGACGAGGCAGCTTCAACACAGGGCTGGGAAGAGACGCCCCACCAGTAGAAAGAAGTAGAGGCGTCCTGCGCGATTCGGTGGAGCGAAGGGGGATCGAACCCCTGACCCCTACACTGCCAGTGTAGTGCTCTCCCAGCTGAGCTACCGCCCCAAGGGGACGCGTCCTTAGCCCTTTGTCCGCCGTTTCGCAACCGGGTTGGGTCGCTTTTTTGACGTCTCGGCGCGGCGGGGGGCAATGGTGAGCCATGCGAGTTGCTGCCGTCCTGTGTGTTCTATGCCTCGCGGGATGCAATGCCTATGACGACCTTCCGCTCCTCGACATCGAGGCTATCGAACCTCCACAGATCGAGCCTGGAGGGAGGCTCCGCATTCATGGGGAGGGCTTTCCGCTCGGTAGGCAAGCCGTCGTGAGCCTCCACGGAGCTCTCTATCGACCCGGAGCTCCCGCGAGCCCCATCGAGGTTCATCTCCCTGGGAAGGTTCAAACCGAGACGCTCATCGAAGCTCCGATCGACGCAGAGCTCATGCGCTCGATCGGTGGCCGTGCCACTTTTGACGGGCGCCTCCGACTTGCCTTTCGAGCTTCGAACGATCGCCGCGACGTGTTCGCCGAGCAACCCGCCCTCATCGACTTCCTTCCGGACACTTCCACGCAGCTTCGCGACGATCCGGACGCAGACGAGCTCGCTCGACCCATCGATGCTCGACACTTTGGTGTGACGCTTTCGCGCGAGGAGTCCGGCACGGTCGGGGTGCTTGTCGACGCAGTCGATCCGCATAGCTTCGCAGCGACCCAAGGGGTGCAGCCGGGCGACACGTTGGTTGGCCTCGATGGCGTGCGACTCTACAGTTGGCGGGACTTCCTTCCCGATCCGGCTCAGACCGAGTCCCGTGTCTTGGTCGTGCGGGCGGGTCTAACTGGGGTGCACACGCTGCGCTGGCCGCACGCTGCGACCGAGCGGCGTGCCGATCCGTTGACGTTTGGGGTTCTCTTGCTCCTTGGGCTCTTGCTTGGCTGGCTTTCGCCGATCGCCCTCTGTTTTGGAAAAGGGTCATCGGCGTCGATCTCGGTCGGGCTGACTCGATTGAGCCTCGTTCTCGTGTTTGTAGCTGCCCTCTTCTGTACGCCGGCCCTTCAGTGGACGACGATCTGGATCCTAATCCTCGGATTGCTGGCGGCGCTGTATTCACTTACCGCGCGCGAGCGTGATGCCACCAGGGGCTTCGCCTTTGCCGTCTCGTCGACCCTCACCGTCATGTTGTTGGCACGTACGGCCAGCATAGAGTCCATCGTCGCCGTCCAGGAGGGCGCGGTGCTCGACTGGTATGTCTTTCGAACGCCGGCAACGACGCTCGCCTTTGCCAGTTACTTATACGCACTCCGCGAACTTACCGCTCAGGGTCGGCTGTCGGCCTCGCTTTTTACTTCCGCTGCTGCAGTTCTCGGAGCCGCGCTGTTTCTCGGTGGATGGGAGGCGGCAGAGCCGATTGCCGGCATCTTGATGTTGGTCGCAAAGGCCGGTGCCGTTCTGGTGGGCGCACGCTTTTTTCGGATGAGCCGCGAAGTCGCAATCGTGGTGTCGGGCCTCGCGCTCTCGCTCGCCTTGCTCGGTGTGTGGGTCGGTACCGACGCGCTCCTTCCTTATTGGAGCGCTCTTGCTGCCGGCTCCATCGGCGCACTGATGATTCGGGCCGTCATTCCGGTCGTTCGACGACCGTCAGCGCCAGCCGTGGCCTAGACCACTAAATGTGCGATCGACGTGCTCTGCTCTGGGATCGCACGGCGTCCGCTTCTCCACGTAGCTCGGGATCGTTCGGCCTATCGCGCAATAGGTTCGCGTAGATCGCCAGCGAGCGCTTGTAGTGACCTTGGTCCGCCAAGATGCGGGCCATCGTACGTGTCGGAAGTGGCTCTTCGAACGCCGAGGGCGCCACTGAAAAGACCCCGACCGGCGCACGTGCAGGGGGACTCGAGCTTGGCGTCTTCGTGGGCGGTGGAGATTCTGAAGGCGCGTCCGAGGGACGCGCAAAATGCTTGGTCTGACGCTGCTCTTCGTCTTGTGCGAGGGGCGCTGTCGTTTGCAGAGCCCACTTGGCGAACCCGAGCACGCGCCCCAGCAACCCTTCTGGCGACGGACCCCCGACCCGATCACGGATCGCATGGATCAGCTGAGCTCGGCTCAAGGCATAAGTGTCGCTCACGCTCAGCCGCTCGGCTTCCGCGCGAAGCTCTGGTGTCGTCAGATTGTAGAGCTTCGTCAGATCCATCGAACCAGCTCCCGGTTGACCTCTTGTAGCGCGTTCTCCGCCTCCCTGCAGTCCCGATCGATCTGGTCTCGCAATTCCTGCAACCCTTCGAACTTGCGCTCACCGCGAATGCGCGACACGAAGCCGACCCGAACTCTCTTGCCGTAGAGGTCCCCCTCGAAGCCGAAGAAATGTGACTCGACCGAGCGGCCCGCCCCAAACGTGGGGCGCACGCCGAGGTTCGCGACTCCGGGGAGCAACTGAGCACCAGCTTCGTCGAGCACCCGACCGACGACCGAATAGACTCCGTCCTTGGGCAGTTGCAGCGATTCGACATGGAGATTCGCAGTGGGAAAGCCGATCTTCCGACCACGCCGATCGCCCTGGACGACCTTACCTGCGACCTCGTGAACACGGGTCATCATCAGAGCGGCGTCCGCCACGTTTCCGTCTTCTTTCAATATCCGGCGAATGCGGGTCGAAGAGACCGACTCTCCCTCGTACATGACGGGTTCAACCACCTCGACGGTGAATCCCACACGCTCCCCCCACTCGCGCAGCGTGGCGATGTTGCCCGATCGTTTGTGCCCAAAGTGAAAATCCGGCCCAATCACGACGCCTTTGGCGTGACACGCATCTAGCAAGACGCGCTCGACGAAGGTGTCCGGGCTGGTTTTAGCGAAGTCCGTGTCGAACGGCAGAACAACCACATCATCACACCCCGCCCCCTTCAAAAGCTCGACCCTTCGCGGCATGTCCGTGAGCAACACCGGCGCGCGGTCTGGCGCCAGGATCACCGTGGGGTGCGGGTCGAAGCACATCGCGAGGGTTTGCCAGCCATGCTCGTCCGCCGTGCGTTTTGCAGCGTTGACCAGCGCCCTGTGACCAAGGTGCACGCCATCGTGGTTGCCAGGGGTGACGACAGAAGGTGCTCGGCGCATCTGTGCAGGAGGGTTTGGAGCGGTGAATGTGCTCCGCCCTCAACCCCCTACAGCGCCCTAGGGAGCACTTCAACTCGAATGCGACCGACACACACGTTGGTGACGTTCGCCTTTCCGTGGGGTATGGTTGAAAACATGAGGAATTCGAAGGGGAGGTCGAATCCGGAGGAAGAGGCTCCGTTTGAGGAGGTCATGGAGCGCCTCCAGACCGTGGTGGAGCAGCTCGAAGAAGGAGATTTGCCTCTCGAGCAGTCTTTGGCGATCTTTGAGGAGGGGGTTCGCTTGTCTCGTGCCGGCGCGAAACGACTGGATGAGGCCGAGCGTAGAGTAGAAGAGCTCCTCGCCGCCGGAGACGAATTGCAAACGAGCCCTCTGGAAGAAAGCGAAGCGGGAGAAGCATGAGCCAGGTCCTCACCGTACCGACACATTTCAACGATATCGGAGAGCTCTCCGAGGGCTTTCTGGATCGCGTAGAGCACGACACGCTGATCCTCTATGGACCCGTTCCCTACGAGGATGGGTCCGACGTCGACTTCCTGGTTCTGCTTGCGGATGGCACGTCGGCCCTCGAAGGTCGGGCGCGGGTCCGCGCCGCGGTCGATGGTGGCGCCGAGCGCGTTCCCGAAACCCGCTACGACGTCGTCCTCGAAGCGCTCGAGCTAGACGGTCGCTCTGCGGTCGTCTTCGAGCGTCTCGTCATGGCGCGGCAAGCGGTCTCGGATCGCCCAGCGTCCGATAGCGACGCGCCCGTCACAGCCGAGACGGATGCCGCGTCTCCTGACGGCGAGAACGAAGCCGAGGACCCCGAGGTCACGGTCGCCGCAGAGGAAGTCTTCTCCGTAAGGCCAGATGAAGTGCAAGACGTCGAGGTCGCCGAAGACGAATCGGTGGAGCTTTCGATGGACGCACAGGCCACACTCGAGAAATACGCCAGCTCTCACGAGGATGAGGGTCAAGCCGAGCGAGCCTACGAAGACGTCATGGCCTCCGACGAGACATTCGAAGAGGCGTTTCAGGCCAAGGTCGACGAGGACGGGCAGCCGCTGGTGGCCGCTGAGCCCAATGTCGGCGCGCCGGTTCCAAAGCCTTCGATGGCCGCGCCACCCGTCGTACCTCCGGCACCTGCTGGGCTCAACCTCGTTCCGCGGCCAGAAGGGCTCACGCGGCCCTCGCGGGCTAGCGCAGACGAAGACCTACGCGCCAGCTACGAAGCCGTCGGAGAGGAAGAAACGTCGGGTCTGTTCAAATACGAGGAGGGGCTCCCGATTCCGTCGAGGCCGCCGCTTCCCGACTTGGACCCCGCACGCCGGGTCGCCGCGGTTGAAGCAAATGAGGTCGACGACGTCGAAGAGTCGGAGCCACCGGAGGCGAATGATGACTACGAGGAAATTCGACTCAGCGAGCTTGCTGAGAGCGCCGAAGAGGGGTGACGTTTCATGAGACGCTTCGTCGCCACAATCCTCTGCGCCTTGAGCCTCCTGGTCACCACCGAGGCGAGCGCCGATGCGGTGGTACGCGTCCTCGTCCGCAACATGAACGACCAGCCAGTCGACGGCACCGTCCAACTCAAGCCGCTCGGAGACGGCAAGAGCTTCAGCTGCTCGACGGCGAAGGGCGCCTGTATGATGAGGTCCGTGCCCGGCGGTAGCTACATCGTCACATTCCGGCCCAACAAGGGGAGCGCCCCCAACCCCCGTAAGGTCATGATCCCGCCCGACGGCGAGGCAGACCTCCATATCTCTGCGAAATAGCGCCGGAGTTGGACCCGGCCGCCCTCAAAATGTAATCATTTCGAGGGGGAATCTCGCAACGGGGATGGGAAGCAGCCTGACACTGTCCTGCCTAGCAGGGATCGTCGCATTAGCGTGCACGGCATCCGTTCGCGCGGATGATGATCGACCTGCCGATGCGGAAACTCGAGATCACCAGCTGCTCCTCTCCCAGAACAGCTTCAGCGGCCCGACCGGTG